>ERZ746981.37-NODE-37-length-135190-cov-814.555165_pt1 | contig 135190 bp, 124 predicted proteins | sample MGYA00374948_ERZ746981 | MGnify/ENA primary metagenome ERZ746981 (study PRJEB28757, sample SAMN06711160) | food metagenome | host: microorganism | place: China:Harbin | collected 2017-01-30 | study: EMG produced TPA metagenomics assembly of the Analysis of... | reverse complement strand
TAATGATGGTACAGCGTGTTTCCATGGAATATTCATGGAAACGGCGGCGCCATGGCATAGCGGGGCCGCAGGCCCCTGATCCATGCGAAAGGAAGGCATTTGTCGGTCTCTTCTGCCCCTGTCATCATCAAGAAATATGCTAATCGGCGGCTGTACGATACCGAGGTTTCGGCATACATCACGCTTGAGAACCTGATGGACATGGTCAAGCAGGACCGCGCCTTTGTCATTCTGGATGCCCGTACGGGCGATGACATCACCCGCGGCGTGCTGGCCCAGGTCATGCTGGAGGAGGAAACGCGCGGCCGCGCCATGCTGCCGGTTGCCTTCCTGCGCCAGCTTATCCGCTGTTATGGCGACCGGCGGCAGGGCGAGGTTTCCGACTACCTGGAACGCATGATGGCGGCCTTCATGCAAGGTCCCGTTTCCCCCGCCATATCCGACGGGCTGGAAAGCCTGGGGCAGGAAAATGCCGCCGTGGTGCGGCAGGCGATGTCCCTGTTCACATCGCTGCATGCGGTGGAACAGGTGGGCGGGCGCACGGTTGAAAGCCTGCTGCATGAAATCATGGACCTGCGCCAGCAGGTCGAGACGCTGCAGGCCCGGTTGGGGGAAAAGGGATCATCCCGCGCCGACTAGGGCGGGCTATCTCCCTTTTGGCAACCGTTCGTGAAACATCCTGCAAAGTAAGCAGAAGTTTTTGGTGAAGCTTTTTTCAAAAAGCTTCGAAAACCGCCGCTTCCTTGCACAAGGTAGCACCCAGAAAATCTTTCCTTTTCATCAATTGCTGGACTGGATCGTGGTGGAAGGCGCATCGGCCGCGGGCATGGGCAGTCCGTTATCGGCGCATAAGCTCCGCCATGCCCCCCCGATGGCGGGCAGCAGCCGGGCGCGGCGCAGGCCGGGGGGCAGGGGCCGGCCTATGGCGATGTGAATGGTACCCGGCCGCTTGACCAGCGCATTGCGCCCCCAGTGCAGCCCCGCATCGGTCGCGACCGGAATGACCGGCAGGCCGGTATGGGCGGACAGGGCGGCAATGCCCGGCTGCAGGCTGATCGGGGCGCCGGGCGGGGTGCGCGTGCCTTCGGGGAAGATGATGATCTGGCGCCCCTTGCGCGCCGCGTCATCCGTGGCAGCCAGCAGGGTGCGCAGGGCCCTGGCCTTGCCATCGCGGTCTACCGGTATCATGCCGCTCAGCCGCAGCATCGGGCCGACCAGTGGAATGCGTTCCAGTTCACGTTTCATGACATAGGTGGGCAGCGGCACAAGGTTCATCCACACCAGCGTATCGAACATGGACTGGTGCTGGCACGCCAGCAGGCAGGGACCGTGGGGCAGGTGCTCGCGCCCGCTGACCTCTACCGCAATGCCGCAGATATGCCGCAGCCCGCGCAGGGTCAGTCCCGTCCACAGCTTGGCATAGCCCAGCGCAAGGCGCGGGGCGAACAGCCGGATGGGAAAGGCCACGATGCCCATCACAATGGTCAGCAACAGGAAATACAGGTTGAATGCAAGCGCGCGCAGTACGGTCATGGGACGGGTCCATAAATGGGCATGGGGTTTCCTAACACCAGAAAAGCCACGGTGCTACAGGCCACGACCGATGCCTCAGCCCATGCCGCCGGTGGCGTCGGGCCGGGTATCGGTGTGGCTGACCAGCCCGTGCAGCGGGCGGGTCAGCCGCACCACATCCAGACAGGCCAGAAGCCATTTGTCATATTCCACCACCATCAGCCGCATCGTGGCGGGATGGAACGGGTGGGCCAGCGCGGGCGAACGGATGGGATCACCATACAGCCGCACGCCGGGCACCGTGCGCGAAATCTCCAGCATGGCGCGACGGATGTGGTAGCCCGCCGTGACCACGATCAGGCTGTGCAGGCCATATTCACGCACCCATGCCGCCGTTTCGTCCGCGTTGCCCAGCGTGGAGGTGGCGCGGGAACCCAGCGTGGTATGGGTCCATGCCGCCAGTGGCACCGGTGGGGGCAGGTGGCGCAGGAAATCGCCGCGCGTGGCATGCGGGTCCACCCCGGAAATAAGCAGGCGCCCGGCGCGGCCTTGCACCAGAAGGCGCACGGATTCCTCAATCCGTCCCTGTCCCCCCGTCAGCGCCACGATGCCATCGGCGCGCGGCGGCAGCACGGGCGGGCGCATCGCGTCGTGAACGAACCAGGCAAGTCCCGCCGTCCAGGCCAGTGCCGCCCCCGCCACGCAGGTGGCCAGCATGGCGCGGCGTCGCGGTGCACCGTCGTGCGGCGGGGCGTGTGTCATGGCAGGCGGCGCAGCCATGCCCGCACGGTCAGCTGCGTGGTGGTCCAGCCTGCAAGTCCCGCCACCGGGGGCAGGGCCACCAGCATCCATAACAGCGCGTGCGGCAGCATGGCCGCCCAGGCCTGCGGGTCGCGCCAGTCCATGGCGGGTGCATCACCCGTGGTGCCGAAGGGGGCGGCCAGCCAGGACAGCACGCCCAGCATGGGCAGTGCCAGCACGCTGCCCGCCAGCCCCCCGCCCAGCGCCAGCAGCCCCACGCGGGTGGCAAAACGGCCGGAGATGTAGCTGTCGGTCGCACCCAGTGAATGGATCAGGGCGATGGCCTGCCGCCGGGTCAGCAGTCCCGCGCGGGTGGCGGCCATCACCACGCACACCGCCACCGTTGTCACGACCAGCACCGCCAGCAGCGCGCAGGCCTGCAGGCTGCCCGCCAGGGCCGCCAGCCGGTCGCTCCATACGCTGTCATGCTCCATCATCACACCCGGCGCGCGGGCCTGCAGGCTGGCCATGAGGGTGGCGGGCAGGGCCTGCCCCGCCACGGTGCGCAGCTCGATCACGGCGGGCAGGGGCAGGGCGGGGTCGCCGGTCTGTTCGATCCAGGGGGCCAGCAGGGCACGCAGCTCGTCCTCGCCCAGCCGGTGGGACGCCGCAACGGCCGGCGTCGCGGACAGCACGGCCTGCACCGCGGCGATGCGGCTGGAGGCGGGGGTGGCCGTACCGTCAGCGCTGGCCGCATCATCGGGCCGTGGCACCTGTACGGTCGTGACGGCACCCGCGCCGTGGGTCCAGCGCTGCGACAGGCCATGGGCGGCCAGCCCGCCCGCCAGCGCCAGTGCGGCCAGGAACGCCATGGCCGCGACAAGGAAGGGCAGGAACTGCCCCGGCAGGGCCTGACGCAGGGCCAGCCCGTCATGATAGCGCTGTCGTGCCATTAGCCGTTATAGTCCCGCACCATGTGGCCATGCGCCAGTTCAATGGCCTGTGCCGGATATCTGCGCACGATGGCATCATTATGGGTTGCCACCACGATGGTGGTGCCCATTTCCGCCAGGCGGTGGAACATGGTGATCAGGCGCGCGGCCTGGCGTTCATCCAGCGCGTTGGTCGGCTCGTCGGCCACCAGCAGGTCGGGGCGGTAGATCACCGCGCGTGCAATGGCCACGCGCTGCTGCTCACCGCCCGAAAGCTGGGGTGGCAGCGCATCCAGCCGGTTTTCCAGCCCCACCCATTTCATGATGGCATGGACCTCGTGCCGGATTTCCGCTTCCGCCCGGTGCTGCAGCCGCAGCGGCAGGGCCACGTTGTCGAACACGTTCATGTCCGGCAGCAGCCGGAAATCCTGCCGCACCGCCCCGATGCGCCGGCGCAGGCGCGCAAGGGCCGCGCGCCGGGCATGCATGACCGGCATGCCCAGTATCTCGACCATGCCCGACGTGGCCTGGACCTCCAGCGACAGGATGGACAGCAGCGAGGACTTGCCCGCCCCCGATGGACCGAGCAGCCAGCGGAATTCGCCCTGCGCCACCTCTGCGCTGACATGCGAAAGGGCCGCCCCGCCCGTGCGGCTGTCGGCATAGGTGTAACTGACGTCATGCAGGCGGAACATGCGGGTTGCTCCCCGGCCTTTCTGCGGGCGGCCTACATGGTACGCGCGGCAATGGTGGACAGCGTGGCGCACAGGGCCGCCGCCGCCATGAGCAGCAGCCCGTCGAACACAAGCGAGGAGGGGGTGAGCAGATGCGACCCCATTTCCACATGGTCGGGAATGGAATGCGCCACATGGGCGATCATGTCGCGTGTCTGCGGGTCATTGCCGGCCACGCCGTTGGCGATGCCGATGATGTGGGGCAGCGCGCTCCAGCCAATGCCCAGGATCAGCACAAGTGGCGCCACCAGTTCGGATACCTGCTGCACCAGATAGAACAGGAAGTAGAACACCGCCCATACCCCCACGCGCAGGATGCGGGGCATGTTCAGGCCACCCCTGCCGGCGGGTGACGATGCGCGATCGGGCGCGTGGTTGGAAAAGGGACTGTCCATCAAAACAAGACTCCGGCCATGGGGCAGCTTCCCCGGATTGTAGGAAATGCATTCCAGACCGAGGTAGCGATGGCTTGTATTAAATGCAAACTTCTGCCTTGTGGATATGACAAACAGCAGGTTGCGCCATGCCGATGGATCACGCCACGCCACAGCCGGACAGGGGATGCAGGCCAGCCCGCGGGGGCATGCCGCCGCTTGTCGTCTTCCGTGTGGGCACCCGGCGCTATGGCCTGCCCGCGGGGCTGGCGGTGCGCGAATGCATGCCGGTGCCCGAACTGTTGCCGCTGGCGGTGGAAATGCCCCATATATCGGGCTGTTTCCGGCTGGGTGCGGCCATGGTGGGGGTGCTTGACATGGGGGTGCTGCTGGGCGTGCGCGCGCAGGCGGTGCGGGCGCCGGCCGACCTGCTGCACCGCGCGCTGCTGCTGTGCAACCTGCCCGGGGGCGGTGGCGTGGGACTGGTGGTGGACGCGGCGGAGGATGTGATCCGGCCCGACGGCGGCATGCGGGCGGTGGTTGACGGCAGGCTGGAGGCGGCAGAGGGTGCTGGGCGGGAACTGGAACTGGCGGATGGGAACATTGCCTTCATGCTGCGCATGACCGACATCGTGAATGACGGGGAACGGGTCCGGCTGGACAGTCTTGTGGCCCGGACCCGCCGGCGCGAGGCCCTGTGGGCCGGTGATGAAGACGCGGCCCCGGACGCCCGGTGATGAGTACGCCCCCCGCCTTCCCCCCCGCAGGGCTGCGCAAGCTGCTGGGCACGATAACCCGGCGCACCGGCCTGCACTACTATACCGACAAGACGGACCTGCTGGAGGACATGGTGGGGGCCCGCATGCGCCTGCATGGCTGCCGGACCTGCCATGACTACCTTGCCATGCTGGCCGATGGCGCGCGGGGGGACGCGGAATGGCGGGAACTGGAATCCATCCTGACCATAGGGGAGACCTTCTTCTTCCGCTATGCCGAGCAGTTCGCGGCACTGGAACATACCATCCTGCCCGCCCTGGTCCGCCGCGCGCGGGTGACGCGCCACCTGCGGATATGGAGCATCGGCTGCTCCAACGGGGCGGAACCCTATTCCATCGCCATCCTGCTTGCGCGCCTGCTGGCGGACGCCGGGCTGGAGACACAGGCATGGCATGTCGAGATCCTGGGCACCGACATCAGCACCCGCGCGCTTGAGCAGGCCCGCCAGGCCGAATTCAGCGCCTGGACCCTGCGCGATATCGATGCCGCCCGGCGCGCGGCATGGTTCGTGCCCGTCACCCCGCGCCTGTGGCGGCTGCACGAGCGCTACCGGCGCATGGTCACCTTCCGCTACAGCAACGTGCTGGACATGCTGCGCCCCGATGGCGGCCCCGCAGGCCCGTTTGACCTGATCCTGTGCCGTAACGTCCTGATCTATTTCGCCCAGGCACAGGCTACCGCCCTGGTCCACGCCATGGCGGCCCGCCTTGCCCCGCAGGGCTGGCTGCTGCTGGGGCATTCGGAGCCGGTAACCGATTTCACGCCCTGGCTTGATACCGTGCGCCTGCCCGGCACGCTGGCGTTCCGCGCGCCCGTGCCGGATGCGGGCAGGGCTGCCGTCCCCTCCCGCCTCTCCGCTGTCCGCCGCCCGCCCGCGCGCATGGACACGCCCCCGTGCCTTGTCGTGGATGACAGTGTGGCGGTTGATTCTGTCCCGGTTGCCAACGCCATCCGCCGTACGGCCGATGACGGCCATGTGACGCGGGCCATGCAGATGTGCCGGGACCATCTTGCCCGCCATCCGGTTGATGCGCGCATCCACTTCCTGTTCGCGGTGCTGGCATGGGGCGAGGGCTGTCTCGCGCAGGCGGAGGAATCGTTCCGCCGGGTCATATATCTGTGCCGGGACCATGTCATGGCGCGCTGCTACCTGGCACGCCTGCTGGAGGATGCGGGCGCGCGGGCGGAAGCGCGGCGCATCCGCCAGCAGATGGTGGCGCTGGTCCGGCGCTGCGCGCCAGAGGCGGTACTGCCCGAGGGCGACGGGCTGACGGCGGGCGGCCTGCTGCGCCTGATAAGCCATATGGATGACGCCCGGCCGCCCAGCCGGGCCAGGGTCCCCTCATGACAGGGGAGCGTGCGGCGGCGGATGCGCGGGACGCCTTTGCCCGGCGCGTGCTGCATGAGCGCGCGCGCGCTCTGGCCAGCCGGGCGCCCGCGGGCCGGCAGGCGGTACCACGCCGCCCGCTGATCATGGTGGATGTGGCCGACCAGCCCTGTGGGGTGGACCTGCATGCCGTGCTGCGCGTGACCGACCCGGTCTGGAACGACATGCCGCGCCGGCCCGACTGCCCGCCCGGCGTGCAGGGGGTGCATGGCTATCAGGGCGACCTGTACACCGTGTTCGACCTGTCGGTGCTGCTGGGAGGGGGGCGGCTGGAAAAACCGGGGGTCATGCTGCTGCTGCGCTCGGTTTCCAGCATTCCGCTGGGGCGCATAGCCCTGCTGGCCACGTCGGCCGCGGGTACGGTGGAAATTACCGGCACGCCCATAGCGCTTACCCCATCGGGCCTGCCGCAGGCCAGCCTGCCCGATGGCCGCCGCCTGACCGTAATCGATCCTGCCCGCCTGTTCTCTTCCCGTTATGTCGGAGTGTGAAGTCCCGTGACAATCGCCAATCGCCTGCTGTTCGGTTTCATGGTCGGGGTGCTGCTGCTGGTGTCGCTGGGCATCTATGCGCTGGGGCAGATCCGCGAAGTACGGGACGAGATGACCATCATCGTCACCCGTGACCTGTCGGTCTATCGTGAACTGACGCATATCCGCGCGAACGAGAATGACCTCGTGGCCCGCCGCCTGGCCATCCTTGCGCATTATTACGCGCATGATTTCGAAGGCGCGCCCGCCATGCTGGAAGATGCCATTGCCAGCTGGAACGAAAAGGCGCGTGAGGCCGATGGCCTGCTGGCTGGCGTGCTGTCGCGCGCGGAGGAAGCCGGCCGCCTTGCCCGCAGCGATGACCAGCGCGAGATGTTCAACACGGTGGCCAGCCAGCTGCGCGACATTTCCGGCCAGTTCCAGATGGACACCCACGGCGCGGGCCTGCTGTTCCAGGCCATCCGCGCGGGCAGTGACCCCAGCGTGCGCGAACAGGCCTCGCGCATAGACAGCCGTGAACAGTCGATCGACCTGCTGGTGGGGCGCGCGGCCTCGCTGCTGGACCATGGCGTGCAGGTGGCCGAAACGCAGGGGGCGGCGTCGTATGACTACAGCCGCCGTTCGCTGGCCATCGGCATGGGGCTGGCGGTGGTGGTGGCGCTGATCGTAACCTTCTGGACCCGGCGGTCGATCATGGAGCCGATCTCGTCCATCATGCATGTGATGGAGCGCGTGGGGCAGGGCGACCTTGCCACCTGCGCCAAGGTGGGTGGCATGGGCGAGGAACGTGACGAGGTGGCCCGCCTTGCCGCAGGGCTTAACCGCATGATCGACGGCCTGCGCGAGATCGCGCGCCAGAGCGGGGAGGTGACGCAGAACCTGGACGCCGCCGTGGCCGAAATCCGTGCCTCCACCCAGCAGCAGGCCGCAAGTGTGGAGGAACAGTTCGCCGCGGTCCAGGAAACGGCGGCCACGGTGGATGAGATCACCCATTCCGGCGCCCAGATCAGCAAGCGCGCGCGTGAGGTCATCTCCTCCGCCGAGGTGATCGTCCACAGCTCGGCCAGCGGGCTGGAAGCGGTGGAGGAAACCGCGCGCGCCATGGCCTATACCCATGACGGCGCGGAAGCCGTGGCGTCGAACATCGTCGCCCTGTCCGAACGGACCGAGGCGATCAGCGAGATCATCGCCGCGGTCAATGACCTGTCGGAGCGTTCGCACCTGCTTGCACTCAATGCCGCGATCGAGGCGGCGGCGGCGGGCGAGCATGGCCGGTCCTTCGCCGTGGTCGCGGCCGAGATGAAGATCCTGGCCGACCAGTCGCGCGATGCGACCCAGAACGTGCGCGCCATACTGGGTGACATCCAGCGCGGCATCAACACTTCGGTCATGCTGACGGAAGAGGCGGTCAAGCGCGTTTCCGCGGGCAAGGAACGGACCGACATCGCCTACCGCACCATCGAGCGCATGACCGGCGGCATAGAGGAAGGGGTGAATGCCTTCCAGCAGATCGTGGCCTCGACCAACCAGCAGCAGATCGGCATCGAACAGGTCATGACCGCGCTGCAGAGCATCCGTCAGGCCAGCCAGCAGACATCGGCGGGAACCCGCAACCTGGAAGTCTCGGCCAGCAACCTTGGCAAGCTGTCCAAGCAGCTGCTGACCATCTCCGCGCGCTACCGGACCTGACGGCGGCGTTGTGGAGAACCTGCGCGAAGAACTTCTGGCGGTATTCGATGCGGAATACCGTGACCACCTGCGTGCCATCCGCGCCATCGTGGCGCAGGGCGGCCCGGACGGGCAGGGGCTGGCGGAAATCTTCCGCCGTATCCATTCGCTCAAGGGGGCGGCGCGCGCGGTGGAACTGCCGGTGGTGGAAGGGGTGGCCCATGCGCTGGAAAACCGCCTGTCCACCCTGCTGGCCACGCACGCCACGGCGGGGGAGGCTGACTGCCGCGCCATAACCGACACGCTGGACGAGATCGACCTGCTCATGGCCTCTGCGGCCACGGACGGGCATGCGCCGGAAACCCCTGCCGCCCCGGCCGAAAACCCGGCCTATGTGCAGGTGCCCGTGGCCCGGCTGGATGCGCTGGCCACGGCGGTGCATGATCTTCTGTCGGTGGCTGACCGGCAGGAACGGCTGTGGGCGCAGGTCATGGACCTGCTGGCGGATTCGCGCGCGGTGATGCACGCCCCCGAACGCATGCGCGCCGACCCGGTGGCCGAATTCGCGCGCATGACCCGCAGGCTCATGGCGGTGGGGCGCGAGCGTGAACTCATGGCGGGCCAGATTGATCGTGCCCTGCTGCGGCTGGGGGAGGAAGTGCATGCCGTAACCCTGGTCCCTGCGGGCAGCGTGTTCGGCTCCCTTGCCGCCATGGCGCGCAGCATCGCGCGTGAGCATGGCGGGCCGGAAGGGGGGGTGGACGTGCATATGCACGGCATGGATGTCCAGACCGAGCGGCGCGTGATGCAGGCGCTGCGCGACCCGGTGCTGCACCTTGTGCGCAACGCCATCGTGCATGGGCACGAGACCCGTGCCCGGCGGCTGAAGGCTGGCAAGTCCGAACGGCTCAACATCACCATTGCCGTCACCCTGACCGGCGTGCGGCTGCAGGTTGCGGTCAGTGATGACGGGCGCGGGCCGGACCTGCGCGCCATCGCGGCCCGGGCGGCGGGGCAGGGGCTGGTGCATGCCGATGCGCCGCTTGATGCCCGCCAGCTTCTGGCGCGCGTGTTCGAGCCGGGTTTTTCCACGCGCGGGCAGGCCGATACCCTGGCCGGGCGCGGGGTTGGCCTGTCGGTGGTGGCCGAAGCCGCGCGCGCGCTGCACGGCACCGTGCGCATGGAGCAGCGCCAGCCCGCGGGCACCACCGTGACCCTGACCGTGCCCGTCTCCCAGCGCCAGCGCACCGTGCTGCTGGTGGAAAACGCGGGCCAGACCATTGGCCTGCCCGGCCGTGTGATCCGCCACTTGCTGCGTGTGCGGCGTGACGAGATCCGCCAGCTCAACAACATGCCCTTTGCCGTGGTGCCCCACCCGCCCGATGGCGCGCGCGCCGCCCCGCGCCCGGCGGAACGCGGGGAAGAAGAACTGGTGCCCCTTGTGCCCCTGCGGGCCTTCGTGGGGGAGGAGGATGCGCCACTGCCCGTACGCGATGGCGCGGTAAGCGTGGCGGTAATGGAAGTGGGTGGCGTGCGCTGCGGCTTCGCGGTGGAGCGCATGCTGGACGTGCGCACGCTGCTGGTGTCCGACGCCACGGCGGTGGGGCTGGACAGCGAACTGGTGCCCGGCATCGCCTGGCCACGGGAAGACCAGCCGGTGTTCATCATCAGCCCCGACCGGCTGTTCGCGCGCTGGCGCCTGCGCGGCGCGGGGGGCGGTGTGCGCTTCAGTGACGGGGAAGGCCCGACACCGGTGGCCGCCCAGCGCCATGCCCCGCTGGTGATGGTGGTCGATGACTCGATCACGACCCGGACATTGCAGAAAACGATCCTCCAGTCCCATGGTTATGATGTGTGCCTGGCGGTGGACGGGGAGGAGGCGCTGGGGCTGCTCCAGCAGTCCTCGCGGCATGTGGATGTGGTGGTGACCGATGTTGAAATGCCGCGCATGGACGGGCTGGCGCTGCTGGCCGCGATGCGGGCGGACCCGCATCTGGCCGCCATTCCCGTTGTGCTCATGACATCACGCGATGATGGGGAGGACGTGCGCCGGGGCATGGAAGGCGGGGCGCGCGCCTACCTGACCAAGCAGAAATTCGACCAGGGGGAACTGATCGACACCATAAGGGGCCTGCTGTGAACGCGCCCCCCGCCCCGCGCCGTGTGCTGATCGTCGAGGATTCCGCCGTGCTGCGTCATCTGCTCATGCGCGTGGTGGCGGGCGATCCGCGGCTTGAACTGCTGGAGGCGGTGGAAACGGCGGAGGAGGCGCTGCGCCTTGTGCCCCGCCTGCGGCCCGATGTGATCTCGATGGATATCTGCCTGCCCGGCATGGACGGGCTGGAGGCCACGCGGCAGATCATGGCGCATTTTCCCACCCCCATCGTGATCGTCAGCGATACGCTGGGCGGGCAGTCCACCCATGTCTCCATGAACGCGCTGCGCTCGGGTGCGCTTTCGGTCATGGAAAAGCCGCAGGGCCTGTCGGGGGCGGCGGGTGCCGCCATGGCACAGGGCATTGCCACCCAGCTTTACATCATGAGCCAGGTGCCGGTGATCCGCCGCCGCCTGATGGAGGCCGAGCCCTTCCGCCACAAGGGCATGTGGGCGCGCCCGTTGGCCATCCATCCGCGCATTCTCGCCATGGCGGCATCCACCGGCGGTCCCACCGCCTTTGCCCGCGTGCTGGGGGACCTGCCGGCGGATTTCGGGCTGCCGGTGGTGCTGGTGCAGCATATGGGGGCGGCCTTCATGGAAGGCTTTGCCCAGTGGCTGGACCAGCAGGTGACGCTGCCGGTGGTGCTGGCGCGGCATGGCATGATGCTGGAGCGTGGCCGCGTGCTGGTGGCGCCGGGCAACCAGCACATGACGGTCGGCACGCGCGGCGAGGTCGTGCTGCATGACGGCCCCCCCGTGCAGGGGCAGCGGCCATCGGCGGATGTGCTGTTTTCCTCCATCGCACGGGTCTTTGGCGGTGACGGGCTGGGCGTGCTGCTGACCGGCATGGGCGAGGACGGGGTCGAGGGGCTGGGCCGCATCCGCGCGTGCGGCGGCTACACGATCGTGGAGGACCGCAGCACCGCCGTCATTCACGGCATGCCCGGCGCCGCCGAACGCGCGGGTGCGGCCTGCATAAGCCTGCCGGTGCATGAAATCGCCCCGCATATTCTCCGGATCATGGCCGGCAGCCCGATCCCGACCGAAGGACCATCCCAGCCATGAGCCAGCCCCATGCCACCTGCTGAGCACGAGGACCATCCCGACACCCTGCTGCTGGTCGAGGATTCCGATACACAGGCCCTGCGCATCCGCCGCATGCTCGAAGGCCACGGCTTTCACGTCCATCGCGTGGCCAGTGGCGAGGAAGCGCTGGATACGCTGGATGCCCGCCTGCCGGGGCTGGTGATTGCCGACTACCACCTGCCGGGCATGAACGGGGGCCAGCTTGCCCGCCAGCTGCGCATGAACGCGGTCACGCGCACGATCCCGGTGCTGATCCTGACGGAGGGGATCGAGTCCGGGCTGGAGCGCGAGGGTCTGGAAAGCGGGGCGGACGCCTATATTCCCAAATCGTCCGACCCGGCGCTGATTGTCCTGCGCATCCGCGCATTGCTGCGTGAACACGCGGCGCATGCGCCCCCGCTCCTGCCCGAGCGCATGTTCCGCCGCGCGCGCATCATGGTCATCGCCCCGGCCTCGCCCCGCCAGCAGGCGGTGCCCGAACTGATCGGGCAGCTGCGGCGTGACGGGCACATCGTCACCCTGTGCCCCGATCCGGCCCAGCTGGACCCCACGCTGCTGCATGATCCCGAGCATGTGCCCGACTGCGTGGTGATTGACCTGGCGTGCCGGGAATTCGACGGGCTGGAGGTCTGCCGCGTGCTGGATGAATGGCGGCAGGCGGATCTGCTGTCGGGCAACGTGCCGCTGCGCCTGCTGGGGGTGGATGGCGCGCCACGGGCCGATGCCCGCGAATTCGCCGCGCGCATGTTCGAGGCGGGGATCGATGATCTCGTCTCCCGCGATGTGGGGCCTGCGGCGCTGGCGCTGCGCATCCGCGTGCTGGTGCGGCGCAAGCTGCTTCAGGATGACGTACGCCGCATCGAGGTCGAGCGCCAGGCGCGTGAGATCGCGGTCAAGAGCGCGCGCGCCGAAGCCGCGGCCATCGCCTCGAAGGCCTCCCTGGCCGAAGCGCTGGAACAGGCCAACCGCGAACTGGCCGATGCCAACCGCAAGCTGATCGAAACCCAGGGCAAGCTGGTGCAGACCGCCAAGATGGCCTCGCTGGGTGAACTGGTGGCGGGCATCGCGCATGAGATCAACAACCCGCTGGCCTTCATCCTGGCGCACAAGGATACGGTGGCGCGCGGCCTTGCGCAGGTGATGGACATGGAGGCCGCCTGCACCGACCCCGACCATGCGGCGCGCGAGGCGGTGCTGACCAAGTGCCGTGACCGCGTGGGGTCGATGAACATGGGGCTGCGGCGCATCCAGAACCTTGTGCTCAACCTGCGCAAGTTCTCGCGGCTGGATGAAGGGCTGTTCCAGCTGATCGATGTGCCCGAGGCGCTGGAGACGGTCATGGCGCTGCTGACGCAGAAGCTGGGCAGCGGCATCGTGGTCCGGCGGCAGTACGAGGCCCCCGACCGGCTGTACTGCCAGGCGGCGCTGCTCAATCAGGTCATCATGAATATTATCATCAATGCGGCTGATGCAATTCTTGCCGCCCAGCCTGATGATATGTCTGGTCGGGGCGGGATCGCGGAAGGGGAGATCAGTATCCACACATTCCTTGCGCATAATGCGGGCGGGCAGGACACCTACGTCTTTGTCATAACCGATACCGGTCCCGGCATCGCCCCCGCTGTGCAGGAGCGCATATTCGAACCGTTCTTCACCACCAAGCCCGTGGGGGCCGGCACCGGGCTGGGGCTGGCCATTGCCTATAGCGTGGTGCAGGCGCATCACGGCAGCCTGCAGGTGGGCAACGCCCCTGGCGGGGGCGCCCGCTTTACCATTTCCGTACCCTGGAATGCCGGGGCGGGGGCCGAAGGCCAGCCCGCGCCGCCGCCATCGGGGTCCATGCGCTGAGCATGCCACAGACCGCCGCGCAGGGAGTTTGCCGCGTGATGACTACAGACCCCGCAACACAGTCGCGCCCCGTCGTGCTGCTGGTGGATGACGAGGCCGAAATCCTTGTCGCCCTGACCGACCTGCTGGAAGATACCTTTACCGTCCTGTCCACCACATCCCCCACCGAGGCGCTGGACATCCTGGCCGCGCGCAACGATGTGGACGTGATCGTATCCGACCAGCGCATGCCCGAGATGGGGGGCGACGTGATGCTGGCCCGCGCGCGCGCGCACAGCGACGCGCAGGCCATCCTGCTGACCGGCTATGCCGATATCGGCGCGGTGGCGGCGGCGCTCAACCAGGGGCGGATCTCGTTCTATTCCCATAAGCCATGGGACCCTGACGCCCTGCGCGCCATGATCGTGCAGGCGGCGGATTACCACCGGCTGGAGCGCGAACTGCGCACCGAGCGCATGCTGCTCCATGGCCTGCTGGACAACCTGCGCTCGGGCCTTGGCTTCAAGGACGCGCAGGGCCGCTTCATCCGCATCAACCAGCAGGCGGCGGATTTCTATGGCCGTGACATCGCATCCTGCCTGGGCCGGACGGAGGAGGAACTGTGCGATGCCGACCTGCTGCCCGTGATCCGGGCGGCCCAGGGGCGCCTGCAGGCCGAAGGGCGCGATGAGGAAACCGTGGAAATGCCCGCCCACACCCGCGGCAGCGCACAGGGGCGGTGGCGCGAGATCACCCGCGTGGTACTGGGCGCGCTGGGTGATGGTTCGGCCTGTTCGGTCGTGATCAACCGCGACATCACCCGCCAGCAGGAAATGGCCGCCCGCCTGCGCCAGGCGGAAAAGATGCAGGCGCTGGGCACGCTGGCGGGCGGGATCGCGCATGATTTCAACAACCTGCTGACCGCCGTGCTTGGCTCGCTTGAACTGGTGCGCGACATGGGGGACGAAAGTGGCCCTGTGACGCGCCTGCTGGACAATGCTTCCGCCGCCGCCCAGCGCGGGGCCTCGCTTACGCGCAGGCTGCTCAATTTCAGCCGGCCGCGGGATCTCAGCCTGGAGCCGGTGGATGTGAACGCCCTGCTGCACGGCATGAAGGATCTGCTGGCGCAGACCGTTGTCTCGCGCCAGGGCAAGGGCGGGACGCCGTGTACGATCGTGGTGGATACCGCGACATCGGACGGTACGCTGCCGCCGGTCTGTACCGATGCGGGGCAACTGGAGCTTGCGGTGCTCAACCTGTGCATCAATGCGGTGGATGCCATGCCTGATGGCGGGGTGATCCGGGTTTCCACGGCGCTCAAGCGGGTAAAGGAAATCATTGCCGGCACCAATCTCGTGCCCGGTGAATATGTGATGGTATCGGTCACCGACCAGGGGGTCGGCATGTCGGCCGAGACACTGGCGCGCGTGTTCGAGCCGTTTTTCACCACCAAGGATGTGGGCCACGGCACCGGCCTGGGCCTGTCCATGATCTATGGCTTCATCCGCCATGTGGGGGGGGAGGTACAGGTACGCAGCCAGCCGGGCGAGGGTACGCGCGTTGACCTGTGCCTGCCGGTGCAGGCTGCGGCACCGGATGCCGCCCCCCCGGCCACGGCCCCCGTGGCCGCAAGAAAGGGGGCGGGCGGACGCACGCTGCATGTGATGGTGGTGGATGACGAACCGGGCGTGCGGGCGGTGACGGTGGGCTTCCTGCGCGCGCGCGGTCATGATGTGGTGGAATACGCCAGTGGTGCGGACGCGGTGCGGGCGATGGAGCAGGGGCTGGGGCCGATCGATCTTGTGATCATGGATGTGATGATGCCGGGCATGGGCGGGCTGGAGACGGTGCATCACCTGCAGGCCCTGCGGCCCGGGCTGCGTGTGCTCTACCTGACCGGCTATGCCAATGCGGGCGCGCTGCCGGCCGGCAGCGCCAATGTCATGCACAAGCCGTTCACGCGCGCGGATCTTGCAGCCCATATCGACCGGATCATGAACCGCGCGTAACCGGGCGCGCAATGGTGGGGGCATCGTATGGGGCGTGCCCCCTTGTTCTGGCGGCAGAAGGTTTTATCTCTATCATCATGCAAGATTATCATTCATCTCCCCATGACCCGGTCGGGTGGCATGGTACGACCATCCTGTGCGTGCGGCGCGGCGGCCAGGTGGCCATGGCTGGCGATGGGCAGGTGACGCTGGGCGCCACCGTGATCAAGGGCAATGCCCGCAAGGTGCGCCGGATCGGGCCGACCGGGCAGATCCTGGCCGGTTTTGCCGGGGCCACGGCCGATGCCTTCACCCTGCTGGAGCGGCTGGAAAACAAGCTGGAACGCTACCCCAACCAGCTTGAGCGCGCCTGTGTCGAACTGGCCAAGGACTGGCGCACCGACCGCTACCTGCGTCGGCTGGAAGCCATGATGGCCGTGGCCGATGCCGAGCGCTCCTTTACCCTGACCGGTAATGGCGACGTGCTGGAACCCGAGGACGGCATCATCGCCATCGGCTCGGGCGGCAATTACGCGCTGTCCGCCGCACGCGCCCTGCTGGGAATCGATGGCCTGTCTGCTGTCGATATCGCACGCCGGTCCATGAAGATCGCGGGCGATATCTGTGTGTACACCAACCATTCCGTGATTGTGGAAACACTGGGCACGGACGGGACAGGGGACGCTGCCTGATGGACATACCCAATCATTCCCCGCGCGAGATCGTGTCCGAACTCGACCGCTACATCATCGGCCAGACCGATGCCAAGCGCGCGGTTGCCATTGCGCTGCGCAACCGCTGGCGCCGTGCCCAGCTTACGGATGCCATGCGTGAGGAGGTCGTGCCCAAGAACATCCTCATGATCGGGCCGACGGGCTGCGGCAAGACCGAGATCGCCCGCCGTCTGGCCAGGCTGGCGCAGGCCCCGTTCCTGAAGGTCGAGGCCACCAAGTTTACCGAGGTGGGCTATGTCGGCCGCGATGTGGAAAGCATCGTGCGCGATCTGGTCGAGGTCTCGATCAACATGCTGCGCGAACTGCGGCGCAGGGATGTGGAGGTCAAGGCGGAAGGGGCCGCCGAGAACATCCTGCTGGACGCGCTGGTGGGGGAGGGTGCTTCGGCCGAGACACGCAACAAGTTCCGCCGCATGCTGCGCGCGGGCGAGCTTGAGGGCAAGGAAGTCGAGATCTCGATTGCCGAGGGGAGCGGCCCGGCCCAGCCCGACATGTCCAGCATGACGCCGGGGGCCGTGATCAATTTCTCGGACATGATGAAGGGCTTCATGAACCGCATGCCGCAGCAGAAGCGCATGACGGTAGCCGAGGCCCGTGCCGCGCTGACCCGTCAGGAAGCGGACAAGATGCTCGATACCGAAGCCCTGACGCGTGAGGCCGTGGCCCATGCGCAGGACCATGGCATCGTGTTCCTGGACGAGATCGACAAGGTCTGTGCCCGTGCTTCCGAAGGGGGATCGCGCGGTGGCGACGTCTCGCGCGAAGGGGTACAGCGTGACCTGCTGCCGCTGATCGAGGGGACGACCGTCTCCACCAAATACGGCCCGGTGCGCACGGATCATATCCTGTTCATCGCATCGGGTGCGTTCCACATCGCCAAGCCGTCCGACCTGCTGCCCGAACTGCAGGGGCGGCTGCCCATCCGTGTGGAACTGGCGTCACTGACGCGCGATGACCTGCGCCGTATCCTGACCGAGCCGGAACATTCCCTGCTCCAGCAGTATATCGCCCTGCTGGGCACGGAAAAGGTCACCCTGTCCTTTACCGATGCCGCGATCGACGCGCTGGCGGAACTGGCGGCCGATATCAATGAACGGGTGGAAAATATCGGCGCCCGCCGTCTGGCCACCGTGCTGGAGCGGCTGCTGGAATCGGTTTCCTTCACCGCGCCTGACCGCAGTGGCCAGAGTGTAGTGATCGATGCCGCCGATGTGCAGGAGAAGGTGGCGCCACTGGCCAGCAAGGGTGATCTGAGCCGCTTTATCCTGTAGGGAATGGCAGGTGCCCGCAGGGCCGCGCCGGATCGGGCGCGGCCTTTTGCGTTGGAAGGCCCGATCCGGCGGCGGCAGGCAGGCCCCGCGCGCGTTACAGGAAAGATGATGACCGACCCGTTTGTACAGCCCGAGGACGATACCGCCGCCGACGCCATTGCCGAAATCGGCGAGGAACTGGCCCTGTTTGATGACTGGATGCAGCGTTACCAGTACATCATCGAACTGGGGCGCAAGCTGCCGCCATTCCCGTCACAGTGGCAGGATGACGCCCACCGCGTGCCCGGCTGCCAGAGCCAGGTCTGGATGGAAGTCCAGCCGCGCGAGGGCAGGCTTTATCTGGCCGGGGCATCGGATGCGGCCATCGTGTCCGGTCTGGTGGCGCTGCTGCTGCGGGTCTATTCCGGCCGCAGCCGGGAGGAAATCCTGAATACGGACCCCGGCTTCCTGCGTGACCTGGGGCTGGTGCAGGCACTGTCCACCAACCGGGGCAACGGGGTGGAAGCCATGGCGCAGGCCATACGCAAGGCTGCTGCCGCTCTGCCTGCGCCATAAGGGGGGCGATCACCTGCCCCTCTGTGGCTGTCCCTCTGTGGCTGTCCCTCTGTGGCCTGTAAGGTGCAGGGGCGCTTCCGGGTATCGCTTTTCTGGAAACGGCGCCCCCCGGAAGCATCTGTTTTTTCAGCAATATGCCGCTTTCAGGCAGCCGGTCAGTAACCGGCGTCGAAGCCCGCATCATCCACGGCGGCAAACAGGTCATCGACATTGGTGGAACGGCCGTCATAGGTCACCGTGGCGGTGCCCTTCTCCAGGGAGACCTGCACCATCGCAACCCCGTCCACGCCTTCCAGTGCATGGACAACCTTGGATGCGCATCCATCGCACGTCATGCCGCCTACGTTTATCGTTAATGTTTCCATGCTCTGAATGCCTTATTGCCTGCCGCAGCCTGATGGCTGCCTATGGTTGAAACATGTCCCAGCCTACACCAGAAAAGGGTGGGGAGGCCATCATTGCCGCCATCATGCGGGGAATGGGGCATGGGTGTTCCTGTTGGGTGTTATCGCTCCTGATGTGATAATTCAGCCGTGTTTTGCCATGAAGGCTGCCATATATGCCCCCGGCGCCGTGTCCTGTCGGGGCACGCACCACATGGGCTGTGGCCCGGGGTCCTGCTGCGCAATCCATGCCGGACGCCATTTTGTTCAAACTGCCTGCCGGCACATGGTTCCGGACCGGACCCAAAAGAAAAGGCCGGTTGCACAGGCAACCGGCCTTTCCCTGACGGGCAGGATTTTTCTGGATCAGTCGACCGTGCTCATGCGGGTCTCATCCACGAACTTTTCGGTATCGTCATCCAGCTTGCGCGACTTGCGGCCGGCCGGGCCGTGAACATACAGCGTCTTGCGGTCAACCTTCTGCTCGCTGCCCTGCGGCTTGAGCGGCATTTCATATTCCGGCTTCTGCGCGTGATCGGCCATCTGCAGGTCGGGGTTGAAGACCGAGTTGAACTTCCAGATCATGGTCAGGAAGTTGGTCTGCCCGCGCAGCGCCAGACGCAGGGCAATGCCCAGCGTATCCTTGATCGCGCTCCAGCCCAGATGCTTGTTGTTCAGGATCTGCTGGGTTTTCACCAGTTCCTCATAGAACTCGCGCAGCGGCAGGGTGGTGGGCATGACGGCATGCTGGATGTCGAACAGGCGGTAGTCGCGCGTGGTCAGCTTGCGGGACTCGCTTTCCCAGATTTCCGTGCCGGGATAGGGGGTGGTGACGGAAATGTTCACGATATCGGGGATTTCAAGGCACCACTGGCGGATGACCTCGAAACGCTCCCGGTCCCATGACGGATCGGCGATCAGGTTGATGGCCACGATCAGGTCCAGCGAGCGGGCGTATTCCAGTGCTTCGAAATTGCGGTCCATCGACACGCGCTTGCGGAATCGCTTCAGCCCTTCGGCATCCACCGCTTCCAGCCCGATGAAGATGTAGCTCAGCCCGATCTCTTTCCACACCGCGAACACTTCCTTGTTGCGCAGCAGTACGTCGGCGCGGGTTTCAAGGTAGTATTCCTTCTTGATGTTCCGGCGCTTGACTTCCTCGGCGATGGCAAGGCCGTGTTCGGCATGCACGAAGGCCACGTCATCGACAATGAAGATGCCCGGTTCCTTGATTTCCTGCAGTTCCTCGCCAATCACCTTGGCGCTGGCGGTGCGGTAGGAGCGGCCATAGAACGTCCATGCGCTGCAGAACGTACAGTCCCACGGGCAGCCACGCGCGAATTCGATGGAGGCCGCGGGGTCCAGCGTGCCGATGAAGTATTTGCGGCGGTGGCGCAGCAGGTCGCGCGCGGGGCGGACTTCATCAAGGGATTCGACAAAGATCGGTGGCGGCCCTTCGCCATCCATGGTCACCACGCCGGGCACGGTGGTCAGGTCGCGCCCCTGTTCCCACGCTTCCAGCAGGGGGCCTACGGTTGCATCCCCTTCACCCTTCAGCACGCAGTTGACCGCCCCTTCTGACAGGGCCAGCACGTCACGCGCGATGAACGAGATGGAATGCCCCCCCATGAACAGGAACACGTTGGGCAGGCGCCTGCGGGTTTCCTTGCACAGGTCGATGATCTCGGGAACATTGGCCAGGTAATTGCCCGAAAAGCAGATGGCATGCGGGCGGAAGCGTTCGATGCGTTCCCAGTAATCGGGGTGTTTCTCGACCTGCAGGTCGATGATTTCAACCTCATGTCCCTTGTTGCGCGCGGCACCGGCAACCAGTTCAAGCCCCAGCGGTTCAAGACGCAGGAAGACCTTCGTGTACATGAGCGAGCTTGGATGGACGGCCAGTAATCTCATTCTTTTACCTCAGGCATCGATGGGGACGGTAACAACGCGCGACATGCATTAGGCAATCTGGCGGCAAATTGACAGCCATGCGGGCAATGCATTCGTGTTTTTTATATATCACACATGATTTAGAAAAATTTAGAATAATGACAGAGGGTGGCAATATAAGGGGCATCTGTCACGTAAATCACGGTAATATCACCTATGCATTCAGATAATACCTGACGGCGGCATGACTATAATTTCCTGCCGTGCATGTATTCTCTTCATGGCCATGGGCGGGGCCTGTGCTCTTTGCGTAAGCCACCCATGCATTCAGGACGCGGCAGGGCGCCTGCGGCTTCTTGTGCCCTATCACAACGGGCACTTTCGTGGCAGTGTCGCTGCGCTGAAGCTACGGGGTCGAAATGAAGCTCAAGATCGTGGAAAAACTGCCTGCCCGGCTCGGGCTGCTGGCATGCGGGCTGGTGGTGCTGGGTGGCTGCACGGCCGAAATCGGGCGCAAGCCGTTCGAAAGCGATGTGAAGTGCCTGCGTGAGCAGCTGGGCACCACGATGCAGCTCAGTTTCCCCCTTGCCGCCAACACCTGCCAGCGGATGAGCGACCACAACTTCATCTTCGGCTCGAAAAAGAAGAAGGCCGAGCCGCTGCCGCTCAACCTGCGCGGCGCGCCCGACCTGCAGAAGATGGCCGATGAATACGGCTATAGCTACACAAGATAGCGTGTCCGCCGCTGCCCGCGTCCCGCGCGGGCGCGGGGTTCAGTTTTCCAGCTCGGTATCCCAATACAGATAGTCGCGCCAGCTTTCGTGCAGGTAATTGGGGGGGAAGGCACGCCCGTTTTCCTGCAGCCTGCGGCTGGTGGGGCGCATGGGCGTGCGGTCGGGATACATGCGGATCTCATGTGGCATGTACGATCCCTTGATCAGGTTGCACGGGCTGCATGCGGTCACGACATTTTCCCAGCTTGTCCGCCCGCCCTTGCTGCGCGGGATGACGTGGTCGAACGTCAGTTCCTGCGTGGGGAAGCGGGTGTTGCAGTACTGGCAGGAAAAATTGTCGCGCAGGAAAACGTTGAAGCGGGTAAAGGCGGGCTTGCGCGCGGCCGGAATATAGTCTTTCAGCGCAATGACGCTGGGCAGGCGCAGGCTGTGGCTGGGGGAGTGGACGATGGTGTCGTATTCGCTCAGCACCGATACGCGTTCAAGCCATACGGCGCGCACCGCGTCCTGCCATGACCATAGCGAGAGCGGGAAATAGGAGAGTGGCCTGAAATCGGCATTCAGGACCAGGGCAGGCAGGTATTGACTGTCACAAGGCACAGACGCATTCCTTTCCGAATGCCGCCGCACAGTGCTCAGGCGTACTCTGTTCCGAAGCGAGCGCCTGTGATGTGCGTCGTCGTCAGGTAACTGTTGAATCTATTGCAGACCCCGTATGGCGTGGCAACCCATGGCGGCCGGCCATCGTGTAACGTCCCCCGTGGCCATGAAAACCGGGAACGGAAACAGTTTTTTCCTACAGTGTTGTTTTAATAAGAAAATGCCAGAAATCACCCGTTTCGCACCCAGCCCCACGGGGCACCTGCACCTGGGCCATGTCGCGTCCGCATTGCGGGGCTGGCGCATGGCTGTGGAGTCGGGGGGGAGGTTCGTGCTGCGCATCGAGGATATCGACACCGTGCGCTGCCGGCCCCGTTTCATCACCGACCTGTATGCCGACCTGGAATGGCTTGGCCTGTCATGGCCGCGACCCGTGCGCTGCCAGTCGCGGCACATGGATGGGTACCGCCGCGTGCTGGATGGTCTTGGCGCGCGCGGGCTGCTCTATCCCTGCTTCTGCACGCGCCGCGACGTGATGGAGGCGGCGCGCGCGCCGCATCACGCGCCCGATGGCACCATGGTCTATCCGGGTACCTGCCGCCACATGGACCCCGGCCGCCGCGCGGCGCTGCTGGCATCGGGCGCGCCGCATGCCCTGCGACTGGACATGGCGCGCGCGCTGGCACTGCCCGGCACGGATGCGCTGACATGGGATGAACTGGGCCAGGGGCCGCAGCCCTGCCGGCCCGGCTTGTTTGGTGATGTGGTTCTGGCGCGCAAGGACGTGCCCGCCTCCTATCACCTGTGCGTCACCCATGATGACGCCCTGCAGGGCATAACACTGGTCACGCGCGGCGCGGACCTGCGACCCGCCACCGCGCTGCACCGGCTGCTGCAGCACATCATGGGCTGGCCCGCGCCGCGCTACAGCCATCACGGCCTGCTGTGCGACGGCACGGGCAGGCGGCTGGCCAAGCGTGATGGCGCGGTATCCATCCGCGCCATGCGGGCGGCAGGGATGACACCGGCGCAGGTGTGCCGCGCCGCAATGGCGGCCGATCACATATCCGCTGTTCCCTCCGCCACGGGTTCGCTCTAGGCTGTGCGCCCATTCCCCGGCAGGGTGCCGGGTGTTTTCCACTGTTGATGGATCTTGATATCATGGATCTTACCGCCGCCCGCCTGGACCGCATCAGCCCCAGCCAGACGATTGCAATCTCCACCAAGGCACGCGCGCTCAAGGCGGCGGGAAAGGACATCATCAGCCTTTCCGCCGGTGAACCGGATTTCGATACGCCCGACACGATCAAGCAGGCGGCGATCCGCGCCATCGAGGCAGGCGAGACCAAATACACCGATGTTGCGGGCACGCCCGCCCTGCGCCGCGCCATTGCCGCGCGTTTCCGCGCCGATAGCGGGTTGGATTACACCTGGGATGAAGTGATCGTCTCGAACGGCGGCAAGCAGATCATCTATAATGCCATGGTCGCCACCATCAATCCGGGCGATGAGGCGATCATCCCTGCCCCGTGCTGGGTGTCGTATCCCGATATCGTGGCGCTGGCCGAAGGCACGCCGGTCATCGTGCCGTGCAGCGTGGAAAACGGCTTCAAGCTCCAGCCCGCCGAACTGGAAGCCGCGATTACGCCGCGTACCAAGTGGCTTCTGCTCAATTCCCCCAACAACCCCACCGGCGCCGCCTATTCCGAAGCCGAAATGCGCGGCCTGTGCGATGTGCTGCTCCGCCACCCCGATGTCTGGATCCTGACGGACGATATTTACAACAAGCTGGTCTATGACGGCTTCCGTGCCCCTACGGTGGTGGAGGTCGAACCCCGCCTGCGTGACCGTACCGTGACCATGAACGGCGTGTCCAAGGCCTATGCCATGACCGGCTGGCGCATCGGTTATTCCGCGGCCCCCGTGCAGATGACGCGGGCGATGAACAAGCTGCAGGGCCAGTCCACCTCCGGTCCCGGATCGATCAGCCAGGCGGCGGCGCTTGAGGCACTGACCGGCCCGCAGGATTTCATCGCCACCATGGTCGCCACTTATCAGGCGCGGCGTGATCTTGTGGCGGACATGCTGAACGCGGCGGCGGGCCTGCACTGCCCGGTGCCGGAAGGGGCGTTCTATGTCTTCCCCTCCATGGTCGGCTGCCTGGGCAAGACCAGTGCCGGGGGCGCGCTGATCGACACGGACGAGGCATTCGTGACCGCCCTGCTGGATGAGGAAGGGGTGGCCGCCGTGCATGGCAGCGCGTTCATGTTTGCCGGTCATTTCCGTATTTCCTATGCGACGGACACGGACAGCCTGAAGGAAGCCTGCCTGCGCATCCAGCGCTTCTGTGCCGGGCTGCGTTGAGGGGGCGGGCATGACAACCGATACTGGCGCTGCCCCCGCGGGGTTCCTGGCACAGCGGATGGAGCGCCTTACGGTGCCTGCTACCATCGCCATGGCGCAGCGCGCGCGCACCCTGCGCGCGAAGGGGGAGAAGGTCCTCTCCCTTGCGCTGGGGGAGCCGGATTTCGCCACGCCCCCCGCCGTGATCGAGGCCGCCCACCGCGCCGCACTGGAGGGGCAGACAAAATACCCCCCCGTTGACGGCACGCCCGCGCTCAAGGCGGCGATTGCGCGCAAATTCGCGCGTGAGAACGCGCTGGACTATACGCCTGCCGAGATCATGGTGTCCAATGGCGGCAAGCAGGTCATCTTCAACGCCTTCATGGCAACGGTGCAGCCGGGGGATGAGGTGGTCATTCCCCGGCCGTACTGGGTCAGCTATCCGCTGATCGTGCAGATGTTCGGTGGCACCCCCGTCTATGCCGACTGCCACGAGGCCGATGACTTCCGGCTGACGGCAGCGGCGCTGGAGGCGGCCATCACGCCACGCACCAAGTGGCTTGTGCTCAATTTTCCCAACAACCCCACTGGCGGTACCATGGGGCAGGCTGATCTGGAGGCCGTGGCCGGGGTGCTGCGCCGCCACCCGCATGTGCATGTGCTGTCCGACGAGATATACGAGCACCTGCTGTATGACGGGCTGCGCCATGTCTCGCTGGCGGCGGTCGCACCTGACCTGCGGCACCGCATCCTGACCCTGAACGGTGTATCGAAAGCCTATGCCATGACCGGCTGGCGCGTGGGTTACGTGGGGGGGCCCGTCGCGCTGATCCGCGCCATGACCGCCATACAGGGCAGCGCCACGTCAGGCATCTGTTCCATCGCGCAGGCGGCGGCGGCGGCGGCGCTGGACGGCCCGGCGGATATCATTGCCGCCATGTGTGCGGCCTATGCGCGCCGGCGCGAAATGGTGGTTTCCACCCTGCGGACCATACCGGGACTGACCTGCGCCATGCCCCATGGGGCGTTCTATGCCTATCCCGGCATTGCCGGATGCATGGGCAGGGTCAGCGCGGGGGGGCACCGGCTGCGGACGGACGAGGACTTCGCCATTGCCCTGCTGATGGAACAGAAGGTGGCGGTGGTCCATGGCTCGGCCTTCGGGCAGGGACCGTACCTGCGCCTGTCCTATGCCACTGGCGATGATGTGCTGAAGGAAGCCTGTACCCGCCTGGCCCGTTTTGTGGAGGGGCTGCACTGAGGGCACAGGGTTCAGGCGGTATCGATAGGGACGTATCCGGCCCGCCCATTCCCGATCAGGGCGCCGCGAGGCATCCGCCAGGGGGCGTGGCGGTTCAGTCCGGGTCGGGCAGGGGGGGACAGAACAGGAATACCCCTTCCGTCACGAAGGCGGGCAGCAGGGGCACGGCCAGCGGCAGGCCCGACAGGCCGATCGCCCCGGCCGATGCCGCGCAGGCCGCGATGTAGCCGGTGCGCCCCCCCAGACGTTCGGCTATGACAAACAGGAAAACGGCCACCAGTTCCAGTATGGCCGCGCCCCCCAGCCGCAGCGGGTGCAGGTGGGTCTGCAACCCCATGTCGCTCAGCAGGCGCAGCAGGGCGGGGGACTGCCCCTCCGCGCCTTCCAGGCCGAACATGAACGAGAAGGGCAGGATCAGCACGCCCAGTATGTCCCGCAGCAGGTTGACCAGGCCACTGACAAGCGGCAGCAGCACCAGTATGGCCAGGCTTGCGCTGGTGCAGGTCGCGACAATGACAAGCCCGACCTGACGCTGGCGTGAGGCCGGATTGCGCGGCGAGTCATCGGGTTGCATGGATGGGGCGGCCGGCGGCTAGCGCAGCCACCATTTGACGGGTTCCGGCTCGGCGGCCTCCTGCGGTGTATTGGCGGCGGGTCCTGCCGCGGCGGCGGGGCGGCTTTCCGTTACGCGCTGCCGCGCCTTCTGCCGGTTCAGTTCCTCACGCAGATGGCTGCTTTCCTCCCGCGCGGCATACAGTTCGGCGCGCAGGGCCTGCATTTCCGCCTCTTTCGCAGCAAGCTTTTCCTTGTGTTCCGCCACAATCACGTCGGCATGGCCAATGCGGGTGGTCAGGGTGCGGATATGCGCCTGCGCTTCCGACAGGCGCAGTTCGGACTGTTCACGCAGCTTCTGCTCGAACTGTACCTTGTGGCGCAGCTGGTCGGTCTCGCCACGGTCCTCCTGCTGGGCATGCATGGCGCGCGGGGTCGCGCGGCCGGTGCTCAGGGACTGGTGTTCGACGCGCACGTCACCGTCCTGCACGAATTTGCGGCGGCGCTGCACGGGTTCAACCTGCCGGGCGGGGCGCTGCTGCCGGGGCTTGCCCCCTCCCGCGCCGCGCGGGGGCGTGGGCTGGCCCTTGCCCATGCGTTCAAGCGCCTCGCGGAAGGCGGATTCATTGACTTCTTCGCGCTGCGTATTGCGCTCTTCTTCTTTGGGAAAGGAAAGAAAATCGTTATAAGATGACACAGCTGGACTCTCGATAACTCAATGCACCATGCGGAACGTAGCTAAAATCAGATTTTAGGAATGTATTCCTACAAGCAACATACCAACGGTGCTGTTTTTTAATGCTTGTGCTTCCATATAAAGCTGTCTGCTACCATGATGCAAGTGCCATAAATAAGAATATGATCATTATTGTATTATTTTCATTGAATGAAATATATTTTAAATGAAAAACATATTATGGACTTAACCAAACGAAGTTCTGAAATATAATTTATTTCGATCTCATTTTTCTGCCTTTAAATCCGCTATAAAACGGAATCCCGTTTCTGTATATTTTACGTTACCGTGTGGGTACATCTCTTGCCTTCATGCCGGTATTGGGGCCAGATAGGGCGAAGGCATGAGTCTTGTAATAATATCCGGCAGGATACGGAATGAGTGATATTGGCCAGAAGGCGGTTACGGTTTCCCTCTCGCGCAGACTCCGTCAGGCAGGGCGGCCATGCGTGCTGATCGTGATGGGGGTATCGGGGTGCGGGAAGAGCACGGTGGCCCAGCTTATGGCCGGACATCTTGGCTGGCCCGTCATTGAAGGGGATGACCTGCACACCGCCAGCAACATTGCCCGCATGAGCAGCGGCATCCCGCTTACGGATGCGGACCGCGCGCCCTGGCTGGACCGGATTGCGGCCCAGGTCGCGGCATGGGGGCGGGCGGGTCAGTGCGGCATCGTGACGTGCTCGTCCCTCAAGCGTAAATACCGCGAGCATATTGCCGGTGGCAGCGCGGCGGTCTGCTTTGTCTACCTGAAGGGCAGCAGGGAGGACATCGCCCCGCGCCTGCGCCAGCGTACCGGCCATTTCATGCCCGTTGCCATGCTGGACAGCCAGTTCGCGACACTGGAGGAACCTGATATGGAAGAAGAGGTGGTCATGGCGCTGGATGTCAACGCGGCGCAGGACCATCTTGCCCGTCAGGCCTGCGCGCATCTGGCCGCCCTGCCGGGCTGAGGGGGGCGGCCTTCACGCCGGTGGCGGCGCGGCCGGTGCCCATGTCAGGTCTTCCGCCCCGTTGGCGTTAAGGTGGCGGCCCAGCACGAACAGATAATCCGACAGGCGGTTCAGGCAGGCGGGCATATCCGTGCCGATGTCTTCCGCCCGGGCCAGTGTGACCAGCCGCCGTTCCGCCCGGCGCACGACCGTGCGCGCCAGATGGGCGTGGGCTGCGGCGGGCGTGCCACCGGGCAGGACAAAACTGCGCAGTGGCGGAATGTCGGCGCGCAGGCGTTCGACCTCCCCCTCCATCGCATCCAGGGCGGCTGCCGCATGCGGCAGCGCGCGCGGCGGGCTTGCCGGCATGCACAGCGCGCCGCCAATATCAAACAGCAGCCCCTGCACCCATGCAATGAAGGTGGCGTTGCGCCCGGCGGGCAGGGTGGCGCGCAGCAGGCCGATGGTGGCATTGGCCTCATCCAGCGCGCCAAGGGCTTCAATCCGCGCGCAGTCCTTGGGCACGCGCGTACCGTTGCCCAGTGCGGTCTCCCCCCTGTCGCCGCCGCGCGTTACGATCCGGTCAATGCGAATGGTCATGGCTGTTCCTGTATTGGGGTATCGTGACCGGCGGGACCCGCGGGCATTCAGCGCGAGGGCTTGCTTGCGCCCAGCTGCAGGCTTTCCTTCAGGTTCGCCTGCAACGTATCCGCCGTGGCGGCGGCATAGGCCTTCAGTTCCGGGTCGGACGCAGATTCCGCCTCGTTCTGGAACATGGCCAGCGCATCGCTTGCCGCCTGTGCCTGCAGGTCAAGGTAATCGCGATCGAATTTGGCGCCGTTTTCCGTCTTGAGCTGGCCTGCGATCTGCTCTTCATCAGGGCTCATTTCCTGATGCAGGGCCAGCCCGTGCTTGAGCGCCATGGTGGTCAGGGTTTTCTGGTTGGTCGTGTGCATCCTGGCCGAACTGCGTGCGAATTCCTGCACCTTGCGGCGCTTGGCCTGTTCGGCCGCCAGGGTGGAAATATTGATTTCAAAAGTATTCAGCGCGGAGACGTTCTCGGCAAAGGTGGAATCTGATTCCGTAAGCGGCGGCAGGGTGGGCGCAGGCGCTGCTGCGGGCGTGGGTGTGGCCGGTGCCGGACGGGCCAGGGAAGGGAGAGGAAGAAGGCTGACAGACGCACAAAGGAGGCAGACTGCGTAATGTCTCATGTTGATCGTCTTCCTAAAGTGTAAGATCTGGATTTATTACTGACCCTTTTCGCGGTTTATCAGTTTTGGCGCGCCACATAAAGCCGACATGCGGGAACGTGCGGCTGTCCGGCCGTTCCATGCCCGCATGGTGCCCTGGCCAAGGCCACGCCCCTGCCGGGAACAGGGTGGAGCCCGTGACGGTGGCGGCCCCGATGCGCGGCCCATGCGCGGCGGGAATGAAGCGTCATACGCCCGTTGCGCGGCACGGCAGCATCGCGTGCGTGGCCTATACGATCGGCCCATGCCCGGAGTAGGGTGTGCCCGCCCGCGCCACGGCGGGCTGTGACCCAAGCCCTGCGGATATGTCCTTATGCCTACTGTTGTCAGGTTTCTCTTGTGTTTTGCGGCGCTGGCCGCGTTTTTTGCCGTTATGGGGGGCGCGCTGACCGCCCATCTGCCCGACCGCTTCTTTGCCGAAGGGGGGCGCGACATGGCCCGACAGGCCATACAGATGCAGATGTGGCACGCGCTGGCCATCATGGGTGTATCGGTGCTCATGATCCAGCAGGGGTGCAGGGTACTGGTCTCGGTCGCGGGCTGCCTGATGGCGGTGGGCACCGTCCTGTTTACGACCGGCGTGGCGCTGACGGCCTTCTGGGGCATCCATCCCGGCCCGGTGGCCCCCACGGGGGGGAGCCTGCTCATGGTGGCGTGGCTGCTCCTGGCCGTGGGGGTCATGCGGTCATGAGTGCTGGGACGGGCGGCCAGCCCGATGCCACCCGGCCACCCTGGCCGGTACGCAGCGCCTATCTTGCCGCCCCCGGTTTCGAGCCGGTCCTGGCGCAGGAACTGGCGCGCAGGGGGGCGGGGGCGCTATGCTGGCACGGACGGCTGGCGCTCTCCGCCCAGCCGCCGGTGGCCAGCCTGTGGGCGCTTGATATATGGGATGCGCCACAGGCGCATGACGTGCCCTCCATCAAGGGGGCGGCCCGTATCATGCGCGCCATCCAGCGCAACTGGGCGGGCTATGCGCCCATGCTGCACCGCCGCTGCGCGCTGGTCAGCGATGCGCTGCCGCCGCTGCGGCCAAAGCCCTTTGCCTTTCCCGCCACCGCGCCCGATGCCCATCTGGGGGCATGGACATTGCTGGCACCGGACAGGCTGCTGCTCTCGCCCACCAAATCCTCGCCTTTCGTGAATGGCGAGGTCGTATTCGAGGAAAACCGCACCGACCCGCCCTCCCGCGCCTATCTCAAGCTGTGGGAGGCCCTGCTGCGCCTTGGCCGCTGGCCCGTGGCGGGCGAGACATGCCTGGACCTGGGGGCCTGCCCCGGCGGGTGGACGTGGGTCGCGGCCAGTTGCGGGGCGCATGTTACCGCCATTGACCGTTCTGCGCTGGCGGAAAATGTGGCCGGGCTGCCCAATGTCACCTGCCGGTACGAAAGCGCCTTCGGGCTGGACCCGCAGGACTGTGCGCCGGTGGACTGGCTGTTTTCCGATATCATCGCCTATCCCGCACGCCTGCTGGCGCTGGCGCGGCGGTGGATCGCGTCGGGCAGGGCGGCGCGTATTGTCATGACCATCAAGTTCCAGGGCGAGACCGATCATGAAACGGCGGATGCCTTTGCCGCCATTCCCGGTGGCCATGTCGTGCATCTGTGGCACAACAAGCATGAACTCACCTTTTTCTGGCAGCGCGAGGCGTCATGAACGGGGCGGGCGGTAGCGCCTGAGCAGCCGGTCCGTCCCTTCCACCACGCCTACGGCCAGCAGGCAGCACGCAAGGGCCACGGCCATGACAATCAGCCGTTCCTGTTCGGTGGCGTCGCTGGCACCGGCCAGGCGGTAGACGGACAGCCACAGCCCCGTGCCCGCAACCCGGTCCACCAGACCGGCCACGGTGGCGCTGAAGCGCAGGCCAAGCATGAACAGCCCCGTCAGGACAAGGACCGCCACGGTCTTGCAGAGCGTGCGGGTGATGGAGGGCGTGGGTGTGGACATGGTTTTCCCCCTTCGGCGCGCGCAAGGGCCGGGGCGTGGCATGCCCCCCGCGGGCCATACCGGGCAAGGGTGCGGGCAGGCCATGCAGCCCGGCCCGGGCATTGGCCGGTCAGGCGTTCAGGATATCACGCGCGGTACGGACCACGTCGGCCAGCGTGCCGGGCTGGAAGGGTGAGTGCAGGCCAGCAGAACGGATCAGCCGGGTAAAAGGTTGCGCGCCCCCCTGCGCGCACAGGTCAACATAGGCCTGCATGGCGCCCGCCGCATCGGTGCGGCTACGGATCCAGAACTGCATGGCGCAGCACAGCGCCAGCGCGTAATCGATGTAATAGAAGGGCGAGCGGTAGATATGCCCCTGCGCCTGCCACCGGCCACCGGATTCGGGGTGGGGCAGGCCGCCATAGTTGCGCCAGGGCATGTAGCGCTGCTCCAGCCTGCGCCACATGGCGTTCCGTTCGGCCGGCGTCATGTCCGGGCTGGCATAGATCTCGTGCTGGAAGTGATCCACGCATACGCCATAGGGCAGGAAGGACAGCGAGGAGATCAGGTGCATCTGCCTGAAGCGCGCGCCCTGTCCGGCCTCGACCATCAGGTCGATATGTGGCCAGGTCAGGAATTCCAGCGCCATGGAATTGATTTCGGCGGCATCCATGGTCGGCCACAACAGGTCAACCGCCGGCAGGCCCCGGCTTTTCCAGTTCTGGTAGGCGTGGCCCATCTCATGGGTAAAGACGTTTATGTCATGCTGCGTGCCGTTGAAATTGGCGAAGATGAACGGCATGCCAATGGTGGGGAACGACGTGCAGAACCCGCCTCCCGCCTTGCCCGCGCGGTTGACCAGGTCCAGATAGCCACCATCGCGCATCTGCCGGTAAAAACGGCCCAGATCGCCGCCCATGCGGTCGAACATGGTCTGGGCGCGTTCCATCAGCAGCGCGTCGCCTCCCGCCGGGCGGGGGTTGCCCATCGGGTCGATCAGCGGTTCATCCCATGAATACAGCACTTCCCATCCCATGGTCTCGCAGCGTTGGCGCAGGATGTCATGCACCAGGGGTACGACATGCTCCAGCACGTCGGCACGGAAGCGCGCGACATCGGCCGGGCCGTAATCCACCCGGCGCATGCGGCGGTAGGCCAGCGGGATGTAGGAGTCGTAGCCCAGCGTGCGCGCCATGCCATGGCGCAGCTTCACCATCTGGTCGAACAGGGAATCAAGGCGGGGGGCGTTGTGCGCGAAGAAGGCCCAGCGCACCTGTTCCGCTTCGTGGCGCACGGCGCGGTCCGTGCTTTCGGCATAGGGGGCCAGGCCCGACAGGTTGACTTCCTGCCCGCCAATCCGGACCCGCGCGCCTGCCAGCAGGGCAGTGTATTCGCCACTCAGCCGGGCTTCCTCCTCCAGCGCATCGGTAATGCGGGGATCGAAGGTGGTGATGTCGGTGCGCCACAGTTCCAGCGTGTGGGGGGTGACCACCTGCGCCACCGCCATCGGGTCCGGATATTCCAGCAGCCGGCGTTTCAGCGTGACTTCATGCGCCGTGACATAGGGGGTCAGCGCATCGGCGTAATCCCGTTCGGCACGGGCGTGGGGGCTGGTGGTATCCTGTGCGAAGCGCAGGTCCACCAGTGCCGCCCAGCTTTCGTAATCACGGCGGATGGTATCGAACAGGCGCGCGGCATCGGGTACGTTGGCCTGGTCCAGCAGGGTGGAAACCTGGCCAAAGCGCAGGGCCAGGGCTTCGCGCGTGGGGCGGGGGAAATCCAGGGTGTCGAAAGGGCTGCACATGGCGGGCAGGGTGGCATGGAAACCTTGCTCCCGTCCATGCCCCAGTACGTCCCGGCGCGGCCCTTTCCGGTGCGTGGCCTATCGGGTGGGGGGGCGGATCTGCGTGCGGCAGAACCACAGGCAGGCCAGGGCGAACATCACCAGCCCCGCCATGTCGGGAACCACGGCGGGAACCCCGCGCGGCAGGAGCGAAAGCGGGCTGTCCTGTCCGCTCAGCGCGGACAGGCAGGCCAGCGCAACCCCGGTCAGGCTTTCCCCCACGATCAGGCCGGAGGCGATCATGGTGCCCCGGTGGGTGCCCGCCCGCGGGTTCAGCCGCCTGATCAGGCTGGACAGCAGCGCGCCGGCCGCCAGCGTCATGGAAACCTGCATTGGCAGGTACACGCCAATGCCCACGGCCAGCGGGGGCAGGCCGCCCCGGCCGGTGCGGCGCAGGGCCGTATCAAGACCGATCAGCACGCAGCCGGCCACGGCGCCCAGCGCAAGCAGGGACCAGTCCAGCTGGTGGAGGAAAATGCCCGATGTGATCATGAGCAGCAGCGCGGGCTGGGGCGCGGCCAGCGCCTGCGTGGGGTCCATGCCCGCATGGGGCATGGACCCCACGAATCCATAGGTCTGGTACAGCACGTTCAGGACCGGCGGAATGACCACCGCGCCGCTGATGCAGCCGATCAGCAGGGCGATTTCCTGCTTCCACGGTGTGGCACCGATCATCTGGCCGGTTTTCAGGTCCTGCAGGTTGTCATTGGCGATGGCGGCGGACGCGGTAATGGCGGTCAGCGCATACAGGCAGAACCCTATGGTGAAGTGCTGCCCGTCCCCCCCCGCGAACAGCCCGGCCGCGCGCAGCACCAGAAACACGCAGGCAAGGCACATGGCCGCCAGAATGGTCACCCCCGAAATGGGGGAGGATGACGACCCCACCAGCCCCGCCATGTAACCGCACGCCGCCGCCACGAACAGCCCCAGCCCCGCGCAGCAGGCCAGTCCCGCCAGCGCCGCCGCCAGCGCGGGCAGGGGAGCGATACTGCCCCGGGCAAATACGAAAAACATGCCCCCGATCACAACCATGACCATGCCCGCAATGGCGCGTATGGCACGGGGCGGCAGGTCGGTGTCGGTGCGCGCGGGCGCGGCATCCGCGGGCGGGCGCACCAGCAGCAGGCGCACGCTGTCCAGCAGGGGGCGGCCCATGCGCAGCACGGTCCATATCGCCGCCACCCCGATCAGGCCAACACCCACGAAGCGGGCCTTTTGCTGCCACAGTACCTGCGCGAACGCCCCCGGCGCCAGCCCGGCGGGGCGGGGTGTAAGCTGCGCCAGGACGGGAATCAGCACTTCCCACGTCAGCAGCGCGCCCAGCAGCATGGCCAGCCCGCCTTCCAGTCCGACCAGATAGCCCGCGCCCAGCAGGGCCGGTGAAAACCCCATCGAAAGCCGGAAGGCCGTCCCGCCAATGACGGCGGTCGCGGTCAGGCCGTTGCCCAGCAGCCGCAGCCCGGTGGAGACAAAGGTGAGGACGGCCGCCAGCACGCTGCCCTGCAGCAGGGCGCGGATGCTGCCCGTATCCTCCCGCGCGGCGCCCGCGCGCAGGATCTCGGCGGCGGCAACCCCTTCGGGAAAGGGCAGGGTGGCATCCCGCAGCATGACCCGGCGCAGGGGGATGGTGAACAGGACCCCCGTCATGCCGCCCGCCGCCGTGAGCACGGCGGCCTGCATGAAGGGAAAGCGCTGCCAGAACCCGCCCATGAGCAGCGCGGGCAGGCTTGCGAACACGCAGGCCAGCGTGCCGGCGGCCGAGGCCTGGGTCTGGACCAGGTTGTTTTCCGCTATCGTGCCGCCCCCCAGTGCCCGCAGTACCGCCATGGAAATGACGGCGGCGGGAATGGACGTGGCGATGGTCAGGCCGATCCGCAGCCCGAGATAGATGTTGGACGCGGTAAAGACGACGGTGATCAGCGCGCCGATCACGATGCCGCGCCATGTCAGTTCACGCGGGGCGGGGGACGGGGCCACGGGCTGCCTTACATCTTGTGGAAGGTGGGCATCACAAGATGCGCGCGGTTGAAGTCAAGCTGCGCCTTGGTGAGCTGGAAGCCGATCTCGAGATGGTACTGGTCGCTGTGGATATGCCTTGATACGGGCAGGGTGATGGGAATGTTGCTGGTATGGGTCAGGTCCTGCATGCGCCCGTCCTCGAACGAGACATGGGCCACGAATTCCTTCTTGCTCTTGATCTCGCCATTGAACACCACGGCCACGAAATACGGGATGTTGACGAAATCCACCTTCGAGGCCGGTCCGCGCTCGACATGCAGCCCGATCTTCATGTTGGTCATGACGGTGCGGTGCTCCCCTGCCTCGCACGAGCCCACGACACGCGTCAGGCTGGCGCGCGCCACCAGGTGGGTGATGTCATGGTCGGTGCCGGAATACTGGTAATAATCCGCTGCCTCGCCGGGAATTTCCACCACGGGGCAGGCTGGGGCGAAATCGATCGAATCGGATTCGCCACTGCAGGCGGCCAGCAGGGGCAGGCTGGCCAGCGCGCAGAATTTCAGGGCGGTACGCCGCAGGCGCGGCAGCGGAAGGGCAGGAAGCATGCAGGTATTCCGGGTAGGTCAGGTGTGGAGGAAATCCCGCCGGAAGCGGCGCGGGCAATGGCGGACAGGGTGACGGGGGAGGACAGGCATGGCACAATACGTTAGGCTGAACGGGAAAATGGCTTGCGCCATTGCCGTGGTTTGCGTAGGGCCGGGACCATCGCACGGGATCCCGGCGCCCGGACTCTAGCAGATCGCGGCCCGTATCCTATACCGCCCGCCGGATGTTTGGGGAACACCATGCCCGACCAGATGATCAGTACGCCCGATACCACCACCCCCGCCGATGCACCGCCGCGTGTGCTCAAGGTACTGCTTGCAGGCCCGCGCGGGTTCTGCGCAGGGGTCGATCGTGCCATCCGTGTTGTGGAGGAAGCGATCCGCCGCTACGGCGCGCCGGTCTATGTCCGCCATGAAATCGTCCATAACCGCACCGTGGTCGAGGCGCTTGAGGCGCAGGGCGCGATCTTTGTCGAGGAACTTGATGAAGTGCCCGCCGATGGCCAGGTCGTCTTTTCCGCCCATGGCGTGCCCAAGACCGTCCCGGCCGAAGCCGAGCGCCGCAACCTGCTGTACCTGGACGCGACCTGCCCGCTGGTGTCCAAGGTGCACCGTGAGGCCGAGCGCCACTTTGCCGATGGTGGCCCCGAGAGCCGCCATATCCTGATGATCGGCCATGCGGGCCACCCGGAGGTGGTGGGCACGATGGGCCAGCTGCCCAACGGGGCCGTGACCCTGATCAACGATGCGGAGGAAGCCCGCACCGTCCAGCCCGCCGACCCGACACGGCTGGCCTTCATCACCCAGACCACCCTTTCGGTCGATGACACGGCGGAAATCGTGGAGATCCTGCGTGAGCGCTTCCCCCTGATCGAGGGACCGCGGCGCGAGGATATCTGCTACGCCACCACCAACCGGCAGGAAGCGGTCAAGGCGATCGCACCGGGCTGTGACCTGGTGATCGTGATCGGTTCGCCCAACTCCTCCAACTCGCAGCGCCTGCGGGAAGTGGCCGAGCGTTCGGGTGCCCCGCGCGCCCTGCTGGTGCCGCGCCTGAACGCGCTGGACTGGTCGGCGCTGGACGGAGTCGCCACCCTGGGCATCACGGCGGGCGCATCCGCCCCCGAATCGCTGGTGCAGGAAATGGTGGCCGCCCTGGCCAAGCGCTTCACGCTCGAGATCGAGGAAATCACCGTGAAGGAAGAAAACGTGGCCTTCCGCCTGCCGGCGCCGCTGGGCTGATCCGTACCGTTCCATGGCAGTCTATACCGAAGTGCCGGACGATGCGCTGGCGGCGTTTCTCGAAGGCTACGACATCGGCAGGCCCGTTTCCTGCCGCGGCATTGCGGAAGGTGTGGAGAACAGCAATTTCTTGCTCAGGACCACACGGGCCACCTTCATCCTGACGCTGTACGAGCGGCGGGTGAACCCGGATGAACTGCCATGGTTCCTGGGGCTCATGCAGTATCTGGCGGCGCGTGGCCTGTCGTGCCCGCTGCCGGTGGCCGACCGGCAGGGGCGCACCCTGCGCACCCTGTCGGGCCGGCCCGCCGCCATCACCACCTTCCTGCCCGGCGGGTGGTCCCCGCAGATAGATGTGGATCGCTGCGCCCAGGTGGGCGCCGCCATGGCGCGCCTGCACCTGCTGGGTGAGGGATACGTGGCCGAGCGCCCCAATTCCATGGGGCCGCGGGCCTGGCCCGACCTGCTTGATGCCTGCCGCGCGGGGGGGGAGGCGGTGCGTCCCGGCCTTGTGCGGGAAATCGGGACGGTGCTGGCCCGCGTGCTGCCCGCATGGCCGGGGGTGGGTGGGAACCCCACCCTGCCGCGCGGGCAGATCCATGCCGACCTGTTTCCCGATAACGTCTTTTTCCGCGATGGCAGGCTGTCGGGCATGATCGATTTCTACTTCGCCTGCACCGACTGGTATGCCTACGATCTGGCGATCACCCTCAATGCATGGTGCTTTGACGCCAGCCAGCGTTTCCTGCCCGTGCATGCCACGGCCATGGTGGATGCCTACCGCCGCGTGCGCCCGCTGGAAGCGGCGGAGGACGCGGCCCTTGCCACGCTGGCCACGGGGGCGGCCCTCCGGTTCACGCTCACGCGGCTGTATGACTGGATCCATACCCCGCCCGATGCGCTGGTCACGCGCAAGGACCCGCTGGATTATGCGGCGCGCATGGCGTTCTGCGCCAGCCGCATGGGCGGGCCGTTTCTGCCATGAGCAACGAAGGGGTTACGGTCGTGGAGGATACGGCGCAGGCGGCAGGCAGTGCCACGGCCAGCGCGCCAGACGGTGTGCCCGACGGCACGGCCGTGGTCGAGATCTGGACCGATGGCGGCTGCAAGCCCAATCCCGGCCCCGGTGGCTGGGCCGCCCTGCTGTGCTACCGGGGGCAGGAGCGTGAACTTTCGGGTGGCGAGGCGGAAACAACCAACAACCGCATGGAACTGACGGCGGCGGCCGAGGCGCTGGAGGCGCTCAAACGCCCCTGCCGCGTGGTGCTGCATACCGACAGTGAATACGTGCGCAACGGCATCACGCGCTGGAGCACGGGCTGGGTGCGGCGCAAGTGGCGCAATGCATCGGGTGACCCGGTGGCCAACATGGATTTGTGGCGCAGGCTGCTTGAAATCAGCGCGCGGCACGAAATTGAATGGAAATGGGTGCGCGGCCATTCCGGTAACGTGAATAACGAGCGCGTGGACCAGATGGCCACCGCCGCGCGTGATGCGCTGGGTATCGCCTACCCCAGACGCACGAGGAAATGAGTCCCCGGCCACCCGCCATCCGGCCTGAAGGCGTGGGGCCGGATTTTGGGGATGCCCCCCTGTTTCGGGGGCTGGATCTGGACATTGTGGCCGGGTGCCTCACTGTCCTGCCGGGTGCCAGCGGGGCGGGCCGGACAGTGCTGCCGCGCAGGATCGGGGGCTGGCCCGGCCGGATCACGGGCGCATCAGGGCGGGCGACGGCCTGTGCCAGACGGAGCGGGGCCAGATGGGCCTTGCCCGCATCATGAATGCCGCGCGCTGGCAGGTCCTGACTTCATGGGTTGCCTGCCCCAGCCCTCCCTTGCCTCACGCCTGCGTATGGCCCCCGTCATCGCTCCCATCGGCACGGTGGTGGGGGAATGGGTGGGTGGCCTCCTCCGCTCTGGGCTTCCGCATGCAGACGGGCAATATCCGCTTCCAGACCGAACTCATGTTCGCCGTGCCGCCCGTGCTGGCGGCCGTGGCCCTGCGGTGGGGGCGGCTGCTGGCGCGCGCTTTACCGGCAGCCCCCGCATGCGGATATTGACTGAACTGTTGTAACACGCCACCACCACTGACGCGCGCAACCCAAGCCAAGGACAGGAAACCCATGACCCGCCCCATCATTCTGGATCTGACCGCCGATGCGCAGGGCATGGTGGCGCTGCTGGTGGCCCTTCAGGTACCTGATCATGTCCGGCCGGTGCTGGTGCTGTTCAGTGGGCGGGCCACGCAGGTGGACGTGGCCATGGCGCATGCGCGCGACCTGCTGCGGGCTTGCGGGCTGGGGGATGTGCCGGTGCGGGCCGGCTGTCCCGGCGCGCTGGTGCAGACGGATGGCGTGGCGCATGACCTGCCGCCGGGCAATGACGGGCTGGGGGCGGCCCATCTGGTCCAGGCCATACGGGCCTGCCCGCAGCATGGTGCCACGGTGTGCTGTTCCGGCCCGCTGACCACGCTGGCGCTGGCACTGGTGCAGGCGCCCGATGTGGGCGCGCACCTGCATGGGGTGATTTTCAGCGGCGGGGCTTTCCATACGCGTGGCAATGCCACGACGGTGGCCGAGCGCAATGTCGCGGCCGACCCGGAGGCGGCCGCCACCGTCCTTGCCGCCGGCGTGCCGGTGACCATCGTGCCGCTTGGCTGCACGGATCGGCTGAAGGCGGATGCGGTGTGGATGGAACAGATCGCCCCCATGGGTGCCAATCCCGCCACCCTGGCGGCGCGGGTGCATGCGGAACTGGCGGCGGCGCGCAACGGCGGCGCGCGTGGCGGCGGGGTTGATATCAGCCTTGCCGCGGTCGCCCCGCTGCTGGCGCTGCTTGGCCCCGGTATTTTCCAGGGGCATCTGGCGCATGTGGATGTCGAGTGCATGGGCACCCATACGCGCGGCATGACGGTGGTGGCGCACGGGGCGGGGCAGCCCAACGCGCTGGTGCTGGAAAGCCTGTCGGTGGAGGCGGCGCGTGGCATCCTGCGCGACCTGCTGCTGCTGGCCGCGAAATAGGGCTGGCCGGGCGCCACGGGGGCGGAAAAACGGGGGGACAGGGTGCAAAGTTGCGCCACGGGTGATCATGATGGTTGCAGAAGCGGCGTGACCTCCAGTATTGGTCCCGGCATTCCGGTGCGCCTGCGGGTGCTGATTTTGAGAACTGTGATGCGTGTGGCGGCGCGGAGGTCTTGTGTATGGATCGGTCTGCAACATCCCCTTCAACCCTGACAGGGGGGGCAAGGGGGAATGGCGATGCCATATTCACCACCATTGTCCGCAGTGCCGCCATCCTGATCCTGCTGGGGCTGGGCGGCATGGTCGTGGTCATGGCGTGGGGGGCGCGCGGGGCGTTCGCAACCTTCGGGCCGGGCTTCGTGCTGGGCACCGCGTGGAATCCGGTCACGCAGCATTTTGGCGCCGCCGCCCCCGTGTTCGGCACGCTGGTCACCGCGCTGCTGGCCATCATGCTGGCCGTGCCGCTGGCCTTCGGCATTGCGGTGTGGCTGACCGAAATCGCGCCCGCGCGCATTGCGGGCACGATCGGCACGCTGATCCAGCTTCTGGCCGCCGTGCCCTCCATCATCTTCGGCATGTGGGGGTTTGCGGTGCTGGTGCCGTTCATGGCGCATTACGTGGAACCGCTGGCCAGTCACACGCTGGGGCGCGTGCCCGGCATTGGCGTGATGTTCCGTGGCGCGCCATACGGCACGGGCTTCCTGACCGGCGGCATGATCCTGGCGGTCATGGTTACGCCGTTCATTTCCGCCGTGATGCGTGATGTCTTCCTGTCCATGCCCGCCGTGCTGAAGGAAAGTGCTTACGGGCTGGGCATGACGCGGTGGGAGGTTGTCCGCCGCATCATCCTGCCGTGGTCACGTTCATCCGTTGTGGGGGGCGTGATGCTGGGTCTGGGCCGCGCGCTGGGGGAGACGATGGCCATTACCTTCGTCATTGGCAACGCCAACCATATCGGCTGGTCGCTGTTCTCGCCGGGCAACACCATTGCCTCGCTCATTGCGCTGGAATTCCCGGAAAGTGCCGTGGGCAGCCTGAAATTCTCATCACTCATGGCCGCGGGTTTCCTGCTCATGCTCATTTCCCTTGGCACGCTGGTGTGCTCGCGCCTCCTGCTGCGTACCGGCAGGGTGGGCTGAACCATGGCAGTCCGGGATCGTGACGTGACGGACGCGGCCGCCGCCGCCGCGCGCTGGCAGGGCAACAGCCTGTCGGACATGCGCAGGCGCATGGTGGACCGGGTTGCGACGGGGCTGTGCTGGCTGGCCACCGTGCTGGTACTGCTCATGCTGTTTTCCATCCTGTTCGTGCTGGTGCGCAATGGCATCGGCGGCCTGCGCTGGGCTACGCTGGTGCATGTCACGGCCCCGCCGGGGCAGGGCGGCGGGCTGGCCAATGCCATTGCCGGCAGCCTGATCCAGACGGGCCTTGCGGTGCTGATCGGCGCGCCCGTCGGGCTGCTGGTGGGCATCTATCTTGCCGAGTTCACGGCAACGGACGGGCGGCTGATCAATCTGGTGCGCTTTGTATCCGACCTGCTGCTTTCGGCCCCGTCCATCCTGGTCGGGCTGTTCATCTACATGATCGTGGTGGTGCCAACGGGGCATTTCTCGGGCATGGCGGGGGCGCTGGCGCTGTCGATGCTGGTGGTGCCGGTGGTGGTGCGCACGACCGAGGACATGCTGCGCCTTGTGCCGCTGTCCATGCGCGAGGCGGCGATCGCGCTGGGCGCGCCCCGCTGGCGGGTCATCGTAATGGTCTGCCTGCGTGCGGCGCGGGACGGGGTGGCGACGGGCATCCTGCTGGCGCTGGCCCGTGTCTCGGGCGAGACGGCGCCGCTGCTGTTCACCTCGCTTGGCAACATGAACTGGTCGGTCTCGCCCGCCGTGCCCATGGCCAGCCTGCCGGTCACCATCTATCAGTACGCGGGGGCGGCGTATGATGACTGGACGGCGCTGGCCTGGACGGGCGCGCTGCTGATTACGGCAGGTATCCTCATGATAAACATAACCGTAAGGCTGGGGCTGGGACGGAACAGGAAATGAACATGACAGCGGTGGAAAAAAGCCCCGTTCCCACGGCCATATCGGTCCGTGACCTGAATTTCTACTACGGCGCGAACCATGCGCTCAGGAACATCTCGATCGACTTCCCGCAGGGGCAGGTCACGGGCATGATCGGGCCTTCGGGCTGTGGCAAGTCCACGCTGCTGCGTGTGCTCAACCGGATGTATGACCTCTATCCCGGCCAGCGCGCGACGGGAGAGGTGATTTTCGATGGCTGCAACATCCTTGGTCCCAGGGTGAACCTGAACGTGCTGCGCGCGCGCGTGGGCATGGTGTTCCAGAAGCCCACGCCGTTCCCCATGTCGATCTATGACAACATCGCTTTTGGCGTGCGCCTCCACGAACGCCTGGACCGCGCGGCAATGGATGCGCGGGTGGAGGACGTGCTGCGTCGTGTGGCCCTGTGGCCGGAGGTACGTGACCGGCTGCGCGATTCGGCGGGCGCGCTGTCGGGTGGCCAGCAGCAGCGGCTGTGCATTGCCCGCACCATCGCCACCCGCCCCGAAGTGGTGCTGCTTGATGAGCCGACCAGTGCGCTGGACCCTGTCTCCACCGCCCGGATCGAGGAACTGCTGGATGAACTGAAGGCCGATTTCACCATCGCCATCGTGACCCACAACCTCCAGCAGGCGGCGCGCTGTGCCGATCAGGTCGCGTTTTTCTATATGGGGGAGGTGGTGGAGGTGGACAGCGCCGACCGCATGTTCACCGCCCCGCGTGAAAAACGCACGCAGGACTACATCACCGGCCGCTTTGGCTGAGGGGCGGTGCTCCTTACATTTTGTAGCAAGTTTGGCCACATTGGAACGCCGGGTCTGTTGTAGCGTTGCGTTTGCAGGCCTTGCATGACCATCCTGAGGCATGCAGGGTAGAGAACGAGTTATAACAGGAGTAGACTTGGTTCCCATGATGAAGAAAATGATCCTGGCCGCCGCTGTCGCCGGTAGTCTCGCAAGCCTCTCCGGGCAGGCGCTTGCCGCCCATCACGCGCCCCCGCCGCCGCCGGGCTGCAATGGTGGCATGGGTGGACCCGGCGGGTTCGGTGGCATGCCCTTCCTGGGGAACGTGCAGCTGACCGCGGCCCAGCACAAGAAGCTGAAGGCCATCCTGCAGGACAGCCACCCCGATTTCCGTGCCGACATGGACAAGGAGCACCAGCTTCACAAGCAGATCCAGGACCTGCTGGCCACGCCGGGCAAGGTTGATGAGTCCCAGATCGTTGGCCTGCAGCAGCAGATCACCGCGATGCATCAGCAGCATGAGGCCGCCCGCCTGCAGACCGCGATCCGCATCCACGACATCCTGACCACCGATCAGCTGAACCAGATCCGTGACACCCAGGACAAGATCGACAGCCTGCACCAGCAGCTGCGCGCGCTGACCGCGCCGCCGCCGCCGCCGGAAGACGGCAAGAAATAAGACCTGCCCCCGCTGCGTGCGGGACCAGGGTGTGAAAGGCGGCTGCGGGACCCTCTCCCGCAGCCGTTTTTTCATGCCCGTGCGCGCAAGGCTTGACAGGGCGGGACAGGGCGCGATACATCCGCCCGACAATCAGGCACGTCACTTCGCGAGGGTTCGCGCAGTGGCGCGTCCTCTTTTGGGGAAATACGTTGTTCGAGACGCTCTCAGGCAAGCTTTCCGGTGTGTTCGATGGCCTTGCCAAGCGCGGGGCCCTGTCGGAAGCGGATGTTACGGAAGCCATGCGCGAAGTGCGTCTGGCCATGCTGGACGCCGACGTGGCGCTGCCTGTCGTCAAGGATTTCGTCAGCAAGGTCCGTGAACGTGCCGTGGGGCATGAGGTGCTGGACAGCATCTCCCCCGGTCAGGCCGTGGCCAAGATCGTCAACGATGCACTGATTGACGCACTGGGCGGCGCGGGGGCCGTGCCCCTCAACCTGAATGCCGCCCCGCCGGTGCCGATCCTGATGGTGGGCCTGCAGGGTTCGGGCAAGACCACCACGTCGGGCAAGATCGCGCGCCGCCTGGCGCAGCGTGAGCGCAAGAAGGTGCTGCTGGCCAGCCTGGATACCCAGCGCCCCGCCGCCCAGCTGCAGCTGGCCCAGCTGGCCGAGCGCGCGGGTGTGGCGTCGCTGCCCATCATCGCGGGGCAGACCCCGGTCCAGATCGCCCAGCGCGCGATGGATACCGGGCGGCGGGAAGGGTATGACATCGTCATACTGGATACCGCCGGCCGCCTGTCGATCGATGAAGCCCTGATGGATGAGGTCCGCGCCATCCGCGCCGAGACCGATCCGGCTGAAACCCTGCTGGTCGTCGATGCCATGACCGGGCAGGACGCGGTCAACACCGCCAAGGCTTTCAACGAGGCGGTGGGCGTGACCGGCGTGGTCATGACCCGTATGGATGGCGATGCCCGTGGTGGTGCCGCCCTGTCCATGCGTGCCATTACGGGTGCTCCGATCAAGCTGACCGGCTCGGGCGAGAAGCTGGACGCTCTGGAGGAATTCCACCCCGAGCGTGTGGCCGGCCGCATCCTTGGCCTGGGCGACATTGCCGGGCTGGTGGAGAAGGCCGCCGATACCCTGGATCATGAGGAAAGCGAGAAGCTTGCCCTCAAGATGATGCAGGGCAAGTTCGATCTTGATGATTACGCGGCCCAGATCCGCCAGATCAACAAGATGGGGTCCATTTCCGGCATCCTTGGCATGCTGCCCGGCATGGGCAAGCTGAAGGATGCGCTGGGGGACAAGGAGCTTGATACCTCCGTCCTCAAGCGCCATCAGGCCATCATTTCATCCATGACCCGCAAGGAGCGGCGCACGCCCTCCATCATCAAGGCATCGCGCAAGAAGCGCATCGCCGCCGGGTCCGGTACCACCGTGCAGGAGATCAACCGTCTGCTCAAGCAGTATGACGCGATGGCTTCCATGATGAAGCGGTTCAGCAAGCTGGGCGTAAAGGGACTGATGCGTCAGGGCCTGTCCGCGCTCATGCCCAATGGGGGGCGTCCCCCCGGCGGTGGCGGACGTCCGCCCTTTGGCTGAACCCGACGTCCTTCCTGTTTCCTTTTGTCCTTTTACTGTCTGGAGAATGCTTAAATGAGCCTCAAGATCCGTCTCGCCCGCGCTGGCGCGAAGAAGCGCCCCTACTACCACATCGTTGTTGCCGACAGCCGCTCCCCGCGTGACGGCCGCTTCATCGAGCGCGTCGGTTCCTACAACCCCATGCTACCCTCTGACCACGCCGACCGCGTGCGCCTGGTGGCCGAGCGCATCACCCACTGGCTGTCCAACGGCGCGCTGCCGACCGACCGCGTGGCCCGCTTCCTGGGCAACGCCGGCCTGGCGCCGAAGCCGACCTGGAACGAGCAGCCCAAGAAGTCCGCGCCCAAGAAGCGCGCGCAGGAACGTGCTGCTGCCGCCGCCGCGGCTGCCGCGGCGTAAGCCTGCTGGCGCGATAGACAGGCAGGAAAGGCAGGCAGTCATCCCATGAACCGCGATCATGTCCTGATGGGTGTGGTGGGTCGTCCGCATGGCGTGCGGGGGCTTGTGCATGTGCACAGCTACACCGCCGTGCCGGAGGACCTGGCCACCTATGACGGGCTGGTCGATGACCAGGGACGGCCGTGGCGGCTGTCATGGCACGGCACTGGCATCGCCCGCCTGCATGACGCGGCGGGCCAGGCCATCGATAGCCGTGAAGCCGCCCGGCAGTTGGTCAACCGCAAGCTGTACGTGCCGCGCGCCAGCCTGCCCGCACCCGATGAGGACGAATTCTACTTCGCCGATCTGGTCGGGCTGGAAGCGCGTGAACAGGGCACGGACCGCGTGCTGGGCCGTGTGGGCGCCGTGCATGACTATGGGGCGGGGACCAGCCTTGAGATCAATGGGGCGGGGGGCAGTCTCCTGCTGCCGTTCACCCGGGCCTGCGTGCCGGTGGTGAACGTACGGGGCGGATGGATTGACATCTGCCTGCCCGATGAGATCGAGGTGCCCGTGACGTGCTTTCCCGGCACGGCAGGGCAGGAGTCCGCGCCATGACCTGGCAGGCAACGGCGCTGACGCTGTTTCCCGACATGTTCCCCGGCGTTCTGGGGCATTCGCTGGCCGGGCGCGCGCTGGAGCGCGGCATCTGGTCACTGGATGCGCGTGACATGCGGGCCTACGGGCTGGGGCGGCACCGGGTTGTGGATGATACGCCGTTTGGCGGCGGGGCCGGCATGGTCATGCGCCCCGATGTCGTGGCGAGCGCCATTGCCGATATTGACCTGGCGGGGCGACCGCTGGTCTATCCCACGCCACGCGGGCGGCGGCTGATGCAGGCGGATGTCCGCCGGTATGCGGCGGGTCCGGGTGTTGTGGTGCTGTGCGGGCGGTACGAAGGGGTGGATGAGCGCGTGCTCGAAGCCTCGGGTGCTGAACAGGTCTCGATAGGGGATTATGTCCTGTCGGGCGGGGAAGTGGCGGCGACGGTGCTGCTTGATGCCTGCGTGCGGCTGCTGCCGGGCGTGATGGGATCGGGTGAAAGTGCGGTCGAGGAAAGCTTTTCCGACGGTCTGCTTGAATATCCGCTTTATACCAGGCCGGCACAATGGGACGGGCGCGATGTGCCCGAGGTCCTGCTGTCCGGTCATCATGCCGCGATCGCCACATGGCGCCGCGCGGCATCCGAGACGGTGACGCAGGCGCGTCGGCCGGACCTGTGGGCCGCCTACCGGGCGGGTGCGGGTCAAGACATTTCCCGGGCCGCAGGCACCCGTGCCGACGCGGACCGGCTGAACTGAACATGAAATCCTATCGAACGAGGACCGGATCATGAACATCATCCAGAAATACGAGGCGGAAGAGATCGCCCGCCTGACCGCCAAGCGCGCGGTGCCGGAATTCGCACCGGGTGACACCGTGCGCGTTGGCGTGGAAGTGGTCGAAGGCACCCGCAAGCGCGTGCAGAACTACGAAGGCGTTGTGATCGCCCGCTCCAACAAGGGCCTGAACAGCAACTTCACCGTGCGCAAGATTTCCAACGGTGAGGGCGTGGAGCGTGTGTTCCCGCTGTATTCCCCCACCATTGCCGAAATCGCGGTTGTGCGCCGTGGTGTTGTCCGCCGCGCGAAGCTGTATTACCTGCGTGGCCGTCGCGGCAAGTCCGCCCGTATTGCCGAGCGCAAGCGTGAAGTGGCGGCACCCGCCGCGACCGCCGCAGCCGAGTAAGACGCCGACCCTTCGCCCGTTTCCCCCCATCATGGCGGAAACGGGCGAACCGTTTTTTACCTGAGAATTCGTGGCTGCCCGTTGCGTGCGTATCCGGCGCGTGATGGCGGCCTGTTTCCGTCCGGGAAAGGATATACGATGGCCCCGCGCACACTGTTCGACAAGATATGGGATAGCCATGTGGTCGAAACCCTTCCGGACAGCACGGCCATCCTTTATATCGACCGGCACCTCGTGCATGAGGTGACCAGCCCGCAGGCCTTCGAGGGCCTGCGCCTGAGCGGCCGCCGCCTGCGCCATCCGGATGCGACGATCGCGGTGGTGGACCACAACGTGCCCACGTCCGACCGTACCCTGCCGATTACGGAAGCCGACAGCCGCAACCAGATCGAGACGCTGGAACGCAACGTGAAGGAATTCGGCGTGCCGTATTTCCCGCTGCTTTCCGCGCGGCAGGGTATCGTGCATGTGGTGGGGCCGGAGCAGGGTATCTCGCTGCCGGGCATGACCATCGTCTGTGGCGACAGCCATACCTCCACCCACGGCGCGCTGGGTGCGCTGGCCTTCGGCATCGGCACGTCCGAGGTCGAGCATGTGATGGCCACCCAGACCATCCTGCAGAAACCGGCGAAGAACATGAAGGTGGTGGTCGAGGGCCAGGTCGGTCCCGGCGTGACCGCCAAGGACATCATGCTGGCCATCATCGGCCATATCGGCACTGCGGGCGGTACGGGCCATGTGATCGAATTCGCCGGTTCCGCCATCCGTGACCTGGACATGGCGGGCCGCATGACGGTGTGCAACATGTCAATCGAGGCCGGTGCTCGCGCGGGACTGGTGGCGCCGGACGAGACGACGTTCGAATACGTACGCGGCCGTCCCTTTGCCCCCAGGGGCGTCGCGTTTGACGAGGCCGTTGCCTACTGGAAGACGCTGGCATCGGACGAGGGCGCCCATTACGACCGCGTGGTGGAACTGCGGGCCGAAGACATCACCCCCGTGCTGACATGGGGCACCAGCCCCGAGACCGTCATCCCCGTCACCGGCACGGTGCCCGATCCCGCCACGGAATCCGATCCGTCGCGCCGCGCGCAGATGCAGCGCATGCTGGACTACATGGGGCTGGAAGCCGGCCAGAAGATCGCGGGCACGCCGGTTGATGTCGTGTTCATCGGCTCCTGCACCAACAGCCGGATCGAGGACCTGCGGGCCGCTGCCGCCATCGCGGCAGGACGCAGGGTCGCCCCCGGCGTGCGCGCGATGATCGTGCCCGGCTCGGGCATTGTGAAAGCGCAGGCGGAAGAGGAAGGGCTGGACAAGGTTTTCCTTGATGCGGGTTTTGAATGGCGCGAGGCCGGATGTTCCATGTGCCTGGGCATGAACCCCGACCGGCTGACGCCGGGCCAGCGCTGTGCCTCCACCTCCAACCGTAATTTTGAAGGCAGGCAGGGCCCCGGCGGGCGCACGCACCTGCTGTCCCCCGCCATGGCGGCGGCGGCGGCCGTGACCGGAACCCTGACCGATGTGCGGGAGCTGATCTGACAATGGATAAATTCACTGTCCTTACGGCCGTCGCGGCCCCCCTGCCGGAAGAAAACATCGATACCGACAAGATCATTCCGGCGCGCTTCCTCAAGACCACAAAGCGCTCCGGGCTGGGCGTGCATGCGTTCGACAACATGCGCTACCGGCCCGATGGTTCGGAAAACCCGGATTTCGTGCTCAATCAGGAACCCTACCGCAAGGCCGGGATTCTGATCACATATGACAATCTTGGCTGCGGTTCTTCACGCGAGCACGCGCCCTGGGCGCTGCTGGATTTTGGCATCCGCTGCGTGATCGCGCCGTCCTTCGCCGATATTTTTAACAATAACTGCTTCAAGAACGGCATCCTGCCCATCGCCCTGCCGCGCGCGGTCTGCACGCAGCTGATGGAAGATGCCCGCATGGGCGGGAACGCGCGGCTGACGATCGACCTGCCCCGGCAGGTTGTCGTGCGCCCCGATGGCAGCGAAGTGCCCTTCGAGGTTGACCCCCTGCGCAAGAAGCTGCTGCTGGAGGGGCTGGATGATATTGGCCAGACCCTGCAGCACGAAAAGTCGATCACCGCGTTCGAGGACCGCCGCGCCAGGGCGCAGCCGTGGATTCCCCGCATTGTCCTTGACTGAACGGGCCGGGTGGCTTCGTGCTGCCCGCCCTGCGGGAAAAATCATTTAACAAACCGATTATCCGGATGGGAAACGTCATGTCCGCACCCAAGAAACTCCTGATCCTGCCTGGCGATGGCATTGGCCCCGAGATCATGCAGCAGGTCCGGCGCATCATGGACTGGATGGCGCAGGCGCGCGGCGTCCGTTTTGACGTAAGCGAGGACCTGGTGGGGGGCGCGTCGCTGGCGGTGCATGGCCAGCCGATTACCCAGCAGGTGATTGATGCGGCGCGGGCCGCGGATGCGGTGCTGTTCGGCTCGGTGGGGGATCCGAAATGGGCATCGGCGGGGTTTGACCGCCGGCCCGAGATTGCAATTCTCAAGCTGCGGCAGGAACTGGGGCTGTTCGCCAACCTGCGCCCGGCCAAGGTGTTCGATTCGCTGGTCGATTCCAGTACGCTCAAGCCCGATGTCATTCGCGGGCTGGACATCATGATCGTGCGCGAGACGGTGGGCGGCATCTATTTCGGCACGCCGCGCGGCATCGAGACCCTGCCGGACGGTTCGCGCCGGGGCATCAACACCGAAGTCTACACCACGGCGGAAATCGAGCGCGTGGCCCGTGTGGCCTTCGAACTGGCCCGCAAGCGTGACAACCGCGTGTGCTCGGTCGAGAAGTGCAACGTGATGGAAAGCGGCCTGCTGTGGAAGGAAGTCGTGACCGACCTGCATGCGCGTGAATACGGGGATGTGGAACTGAGCCACATGCTGGCCGACAACTGCGCGATGCAGATGGTACGCAATCCGCGCCAGTTTGATGTGATCGTGACCGGCAACCTGTTCGGTGACCTGCTGTCCGACCTGGCATCCATGCTGACGGGCAGCCTGGGCATGCTGCCTTCGGCAACGCTGGGGGCAAGGGGGGGCGATGGCCGCCTGCCCGCGCTGTACGAGCCGATCCATGGCAGCGCGCCGGACATTGCGGGGCAGGGCAAGGCGAATCCGCTGGCGCAGATCCTCTCCTTCGCCATGCTGCTGCGCTATTCCTTCGACATGCAGGCGGATGCCGCACTGATCGAGGCCGCGGTTTCCAACGTGCTGGACAAGGGACTGCGCACGCCCGACATCATGAGTGCGGGCAGGACGGAAGTGAACACCGATGGCATGGGCACCGCCGTGGTGGCCGAACTGGAACGCCTGAACAAGGCGGCCTGAAAGCTACGGGCTTTCCGTTCTGTGTCAGAAGGGCCGGCATGGCGCACATGCCGGCCTTTTTTGTCTTGATAGATAATAATAAAAGTTTTCGGGCGTCGCCTTTTTTCCAAAAGGCGGCGTTTTTCGAAGCTTTTTGAAAAAAGCTTCACCAAGAACGTCTTGATGATGTGCCGGATGCCTCAAAGACCGGGCTTGAGCACGTAGCCCTTGCCGCGCACGGTCTGCAGGTAGCGCGGCTCCTTCGGGTCCGGCTCGATGCGGCGGCGCAGGCGGGTGACCTGCACATCCACCGCGCGCTCCCCGATTTCCTCCATGTCCAGTGTCGCCGCGATATCGGTGCGCGACAGGATCTCGTTCGGGTGGCGGGCCAGGACCGAAAGCAGCGCCGACTCGCCGCCCGTCAGGTGTACGATTTCCCCCGCATTGGACAGCAGGCCGCGTACCGGGTCGAATTCCAGCGCCCCCAGCCGCACGATCCGCAGGTTGCTGCTGGGCGCGGGGGGGACGAACCGTCGCAGATGCGCCTTGAGCCGCAGCAGCAGCTCACGCGGTTCGAACGGTTTGGCCAGATAGTCATCGGCCCCGGCTTCCAGCCCGATGATCCGGTCTTCCGGTTCACCACGCGCGGTCAGCAGCAGGATGGGGAAATCATGGTTCTCCCGGCGCAGTTCCCGTGTCAGTTCCAGCCCGTTTTCCCCCGGCATGGTAATGTCCAGTACCAGCGCGTCAGGCTGCATGAAGCCCAGCACCTGACGCGCTTCCTGCGCGGAGGAGGCTGCGCTGACGCGAAAGCCCTGTTCGCTCAGATAGCGTTGCAGCAGGCGGCGCAGGCGGGGATCATCATCCACCACCACCACATGGGCATCCACGATCATGCTGTCACGGGGGGAGGAGGCGTCGCAGGCCGTCTGGATCATGGAGTACTCCGGTCGGGAGGGGGAAGAGCACCGGCAGACAGGCCGGGGCCATCGGATTCATCTATCAACCCGCGCATGACACGGCGAAAACCGTCAACCGCCTTGCCGCCCGCATTGCGGTACACCCGCAGGAGTACGTCACGTTGCAGGGAAAAAAGCCGGTTTTCAATCTCCATCCCGCGCGTGGTCAGGTAAAGCTGCCGCCGCCTGCGGTCCTGTGGCGCGGTCTGCTGGCGGAGCAGCCCCAGCGCCAGCAGTTCACCCAGCGCGCGGTTCAGGCTCTGCTTGGTGATGCCCAGCAGGCCCAGCAGGCCACCGACCGCCAGCCCGGGCTGAAGGGCGATGGCCTGCATGATACGGTAATGCGCGTGCCCCAGGCCAAGGGCCTGCAGTTCCTCGTCTATCAGCGCGTTGAAGGCGCGGCAGGCCAGCATGAGCAGGTCCTGCGCCTGACGCATGTCCTCGTCGCGCAGGAAGAGCAGTTCCACCCCGGCCCCCGTGGGCGCGGTGCGGATGGGGGGCGGACGGGGCGGGGCCATGGGGTATGCCTGCTGTGTTCAGGCAATGCGGCCGGTCAGCCGGTTGCGCAGCCGGGTGATGCGCCCGACATCGGCCAGGCGGCGGTCAAGGAATGCCTCCACCGATGCGGGATTGCCCCCGCGTGCAAGCCAGAACAGCAGGGTGGAAACATAGACGCCACTGAGCGTGACGCGCTTGGTCAGGAAGGTGATGCCGGTGGAGGTATCGGCCGCCGCCTGCCAGATGGCGTTCACGCTCCGGCCCAGCGCACGGGCAAGGATGCGGGCATGGGTGGGCACCATAAGCACCACCAGCGCCTGGCGTATGGCCATGCGGTAAGGGGCCGCGCGCTCCAGCCGGAACAGGATGGCGGCGCGCACCCGGCGGCTGATCTTGCGACTGCGGAAACCGCCTGAGGCAGCCAGCATCTCCCGGTCCATCAGATCGAAGCAGGCTTCGGCCACCTGCGCCACGCCTTCGGGGAACACAAGATCCGCCTCCGCCCCCAGGCATGCCCGCAGCAGTGCCGGAGTCCATGGCGTGCTGCCGGCGCGGGGATCGGTCAGGAACCGGCGCAGCAGGTCATCACCTTGTGGTGAATGCTGGAGTGCGGGCGGCACCAGCGCGGAGGTGGCGGCCGCGACAAGCAGGGAAGGGTTCATGTGCGCTCTCCGTAACGTGCCATTTCGCTGTCAAAGCCCATGCGGCCCAGGTCGGGCATGCGCATGGGATAGAGAATTCCGTCAAGATGGTCGTATTCGTGCTGCAATACATTGGCCAGGAAGCCCGATGCAACGCCATGCACCGGCTGCCCCTGCCCATTGATCCCCCGATAGGCGATGCGCCGGTAGCGGGGCACCCAGCCACGCATGCCGGGAATGGACAGGCAGCCCTCCAGCCGGTCCACCATTTCCGTGTCCACGGGGTCCAGCACCGGGTTGATCAGGGCGGCGGGCGGGCATGGCGGGTCGTCCTCACCCGCGCTGCGGCCAGGGGGCACCTGATAGACGAACAGGCGCAGGCCATGATGGACCTGCGGGGCGGCAAGCCCGGCACCCTGCGCATCCAGCATGGTCTCGATCATGTCCGCCACCAGCGTGCGCAGGGCGGGAGCCTGCGGATCGGTTACCGCGCGGGCGGGCTGGAGCAGCACGGGATGGCCCATGCGCGCAATCTTGAGCAGCGTCATGAAAGGAAACACCCTTCCTGTTTTGGGGAACATGTATATGACAGCGTTGGCGTGCAAAGCAGAGCACGAAATTCATTTGCCCCCTGCGGGAATGATTTGTGTTGCCGGGCATGAGTGTGATATAGGTGCGGCCCGTTTGGGAATCGCACGAAGGGAATGGCCTCGGGCGGACGTTCCCCAAGTTTCAGTTTCATGGCTCATCCATACCGGATGGCAGATCAGGAGTTGACGACCCAGTGCAGGTTCTCGTTCGTGACAACAATGTTGATCAGGCCCTCAAGGCCCTCAAGAAAAAAATGCAGCGTGAAGGCATCTTCCGCGAAATGAAGCTGCGTCGCCACTACGAAAAGCCGTCCGAGCGCAAGGCGCGCGAGGCTGCCGAAGCCGTGCGTCGCGCCCGCAAGATGGAGCGCAAGCGCCTGGAGCGCGAAGGCTTCTAAGCCCGCGCGTTATCGGGATAGGATACGGGTCTGACCCGCAAGAAACCGGCTTTCCGCAAGGGAGCCGGTTTTTTCGTGCCCGAAAAAAGGAAGCAGCGGAGAAGGTCAAGGCATGGAGTCTCCCCCCGTCATGGACAGCGCGCAGCCCCGCTGGCGCCGGGTGCGTGAACGGCTGGTCCGCCGCATCCTGCCGCGCTCGCTGCTGGGGCGCATGCTGCTGATCGGGTTCATCCCGCTTCTGGCCACGCAGGCCATTTCGCTCGAACTGTTCTATGGGCATTATCTGCAGGTCGTCTCGCGCCGCCTGTCGGGGGACATGGCCACCACCATTTCCATGACGCTGGACATGCTCGAACGCTATCCGGCCCCCGCTGACAGGCAGTGGATACTGGAGGATGCCGGCCGCCGGGCGGGTCTGGTCATGACCCTGCACGCGGGCGAAAGCCTGCACAGAAGCGGTTCCAACCACGTTCTTGGCCCGATTGACGAGGATCTGGCCCATGACCTGCAGGCCGCCGTGCGCTGGCCCACCTTCGTGGACTGGAAGCAGGCGCACCACCGGGTCGTGATCGCGGTGCAGACACCGATTGGCGTGCTGCAGGTCGTGGCACTGCGCAAGCGGCTGGTCGTCGCGCCCGTGTGGCTGTTCGTGGCATGGGCCTCAGGCAGCGCGCTGCTGCTGTTCCTGATCGCGGCGCTGTTCATGCGCAACCAGGTGCGCGCCATAAGGCGGCTGGCGCGGGCGGCGGAACTGTTCGGGCTGGGACGCGATACCGTGCCCATCGTGCCCGAGGGCGCGCAGGAGATCCGCAAGGCGGCGGTTGCCTTCAACCGCATGCGTGACCGCATCAACCGCTTTGTGGAACAGCGCACGACCGTGCTGGCCGGTGTCTCGCACGACCTGCGCACGCCCCTGACCCGCCTGCGCCTGTCACTGGCCATGCTGCCGCGCGCGGGCCGGGTGGAGGCCGCCGACCTGCAGCCCGACATTGCCGACATGATTGGCGATATCGGGGAAATGGAGCACATGATCGAGGGCTACCTGTCCTTTGCGCGGGGGGAAGGTGCTGAAATGCCAGCCGTGATCCGGGTGGAGGACATGTTCGAGGAAATCGTGGCCACCCTGCGCCGCATGGGCGCGCAGGCGGCAGTCCGGTCCATCACGCCCGCGGGGCTGAGCATCACCGGACGGCCCAATGCCCTGCGGCGCGTGCTTAGCAACGTGGCGGAGAACGCACGCCGGCATGCGGACCGGATTGTCTTTTCAGCCGAGAGCGGGCGCAGGCAGGTGGTGCTGTATGTGGATGATGATGGCTGCGGGGTGGAGGAGGCACGGCGTGAGCACGTCTTCCGTCCCTTCGAAATTGGCGCCGCGGGGGGAACCGGCCTGGGACTGGCCATAGCACGGGACATCATTCACGCCCATGGGGGGCATATCGGACTGGAGTCCAGTCCGATGGGGGGCGCGCGGGTCCGTATCGTGCTGCCCGTCTGAACGGGCGGCGGGGTCAGGCAATCAGGGCAGGCTGTTGCCCGACCCGCCATGGCCGGGGCCGCCGTTCATGCTGTTCATCGGACCCATGCTGCCGCCATAGGTACTGGTCATCTGGCTGAGCGGGTTGTAGCGGCCCACATTGCCCAGGATCTGCTGCATGATGTTGATCTTGGTGCCGGGGGTGGGGGTGCGTCCCGCCGCCATGGTCACGTAGCGGGCATCGTTCTTGTGCAGGCTGCGCAGGTTGCGCAGGATACCGTTCTGGTCGAAGGTCAGGACCACGACGTCCTGCTTGCGGACCTGCGGAAAGCTGATGGGGACAAGCACATGGGTCATCGAGACGTAGATCCATGTATTGTCGTCAAACGTGGCGCGCCCGGTGGGGGAACCCAGCGCATCCATCACGTCCGAGCGTGACGTCTCGCCCACCTTGAGCTTGTTGTAATCGTCCGCCTCGACCAGCGAGCCGCGCTGGACCACGCTGGGCTTGAAGACCGAACACCCCGACAGCGCCACGCCTGCCCCGATGACAGCGCACCAAAACAGGCGTAATGAACGGGGGCGGGGCATGGTGTCCTTGGGTGACCGCATGGTCCGGATAATATCCTGAAATAAGGGCATGGCGCGTAATGATGTTCGTCTTTCCGGTGCCCCATCGGGGAAATGAAGTCAATCACCGATCGCCCCGCCGATGGAAAAACACGGCGATCCGATGCTCTTTCCACCCGCTTGCACGCCGGTGGGGGGGTATCCACGCACGCGCAGGAGTAGAAAACATGGATGCAGAATTTTCCCGCCCCCTTGCCGTGGGGCGCATCCCGGCCCGTGGCATGGAGACGGTGGTCGAGGCATCGGATGCGGAATGCCGCAGGCTGGCCACCCGGCTGGGCATTCCCGGCCTGCGCAACCTGTCGTGCCGTTACCGGCTGGCGCCGGGGCGGGATGGGGAGGTGCTGGCCGAAGGCTGGCTGACCGCCCATGTGACACAGGAATGCGTGGTCAGCCTGGAACCGTTCGAGGACGTGCTGGCGGAATCGTTCACCGTGCGCTGCATTCCCGCCGAACGCTTCCGCGAGGATGACGAGATCGACCCCTTCAGCGTCGATGAAGTCCCCTACGCGCGCGACAGCATCGACCTGGGGGAACTGGCGACGGAAGAACTTTCGCTGGCGCTGGACCCGTATCCGCACAAGCCGGGCAGCCGGATTCCGGCCGAATTTGCCGGCACGGAAGAGGCCGAACCCGAAGAATCCACGCGCAGGCAGCCTTTTTCCGCTCTGGCCGAGTTGAAAAAAAAGCGGAACTGACGCAAGGAAGAGCACGACAGAGGGGGGCGCTGGCCGTAAACCTTGCACGGGGTCTCTTGCGCAAGTGTGAATGGTCTGCTAGAGCGCCCCCCTCAATTATTGATAACTGACCGGTGTAACGCCACGAGGGTGTGCCTGCCGGTTGTGATCCAGATCGGAGGGGCCCAGGCCCATGGCTGTACCCAAGAGAAAAACCTCCCCGTCCCGTCGTGGCATGCGTCGCAGCCACGCGGCGCTCAGTGTTCCGGCGCATGCGGAATGCTCCAACTGTGGCGAACTCAAGCGCCCGCACCATGTCTGCAGCCATTGCGGGCATTATGACGGCCGCGAAGTCGCATCCGCCGGCAAGGCGCTGAAGACGGCGGTCCGCGCCTGATAACAGGGCGCCACTGGCGTCGTTACCCGGTCACGGCGCGGTCCACGGGGGCCGCGCCGGTGGGCGCCCCCGGGCCGTCCTGTCCGGGGGGCGCGGGAGCGGGGTCATGCCAAAGTGTATGGCCCGCATCTTGCGCGTTCCTTTCCTACCCGGCACAAGACGAGCATGAGCGAGACAGGTTCCTCCCTTCCCGAGACTGGGCCCTACACCCTTGCCATTGACGGCATGGGCGGGGATGGTGGTCCGGAAGTTGTAGTGGCCGGACTGGCGATTGCAGCAGACCGCCATCCTTCGGCCAGAATCCTTCTGGTGGGGGATGAGGCGAAGTTGTCCAGCCTTCTGGCCCGCCATCCGCGCGCGGCCGCCATCTGCACAATCCGGCCGGCGGCATCATCCATTCCCATGGACATGAAGCCCACCGCGGCCCTGCGCGTACGCGATTCGTCCATGCGGCTGGCCATGGACGTGGTTGCCCGGGGGGAGGCGCAGGGCGTCGTTTCCGCGGGGAACAGCGGTGCCATGCTGGCACTGGCCAAGATTGTCGTCAAAACCCTGCCCGGCATAACCCGCCCGGCCATGGCCGCCATAAGCCCCACCACGCGGGGGGATGTGGTCATGCTGGACCTTGGGGCGAACGTATCGTGCGACTGGCGTAACCTGGTGGAGTTCGCCGTGATGGGCGAGGCCTTTGCCAAGGCGGTGCTGGGGCTTCCCGCCCCCACGATCGGGCTGCTCAATGTGGGGTCCGAGGAACTGAAGGGCGACGAGCGCCTGCGCCAGGCGGCCGAGGTGCTGCGGGGCAGCCCGCTGGCCCGCCAGTTCCATGGCTTTGTGGAAGGCCACGACATTACCGCCGGTACGACCGATGTGGTGGTGACGGACGGCTTTACCGGCAACGTGGCCCTGAAAACCGGCGAAGGCGCGCTGAAAATGGCGTTCACCCTGCTGCGGCAGGTCTTTACCGCCAACCTGCTGGGCCGGATTGGTTACCTGCTGGTGCGCCCCGGGCTGGAACGGATGAAGGAATGGCTTGACCCGCGCCGGTACAATGGCGCCGTGTTCGTCGGGCTGAACGGTGTTGTGGTCAAGTCCCATGGCGGCACGGATGCCGAAGGCTTCGCCGCCGCCGTGGATGTGGCGATGGACATGGTCACCCACCGCTTTACCGACGGGATACGTGAACGCCTTGCCCATATGGAAAGCCTGACATCCGTCAAGGCAAGCCCCGACCAGTCGCAGGCGGTTCCTGCGTCCTGACCCTGTGGCATCCGGTATGGTGGCAGGCGGCCCTGCCTGCGCCCACCTGCGCATGTGAGATGATATTGGTGGAAAGACAGGCATGACGGCGAAACGCGCGCTTCTGTCCGGGTTTGGTGGTTACCTGCCGGAGCGGATCGTTACAAATGATGAACTGGCGACCGGACTCGATACATCCGATGAATGGATTCGGGCCCGCACCGGCATCAGGCAGCGCCACAGGGCGGGCGAAGGGGACACCGCCGTCAGCATGGCGGCCCATGCCGCCCGGCAGGCGCTGGATTATGCAGGCGCCAGCCCGGACGATGTGGATGCGGTAATCGTTGCCACCAGTACGCCGGACGAAGCCTTTCCCGCCACCGCCGTGCGCGTGCAGGCCGCACTGGGCATGACCCGTGGATTCGGTTTTGACCTGGCGGCCGCGTGTTCGGGGTTCATCTTTGCGCTTTCCATGGCCGATTCGCTGATTCGCAGCGGGCAGGCCCGCTCCGCGCTGGTCATTGGCAGCGAAGTCTATTCCCGTATCCTGGACTGGTCGGACCGGGGCACCTGCGTGCTGTTTGGCGACGGGGCGGGGGCGGTGTTCCTGACCGGCGCCGGGCCGGAGGATGGTGAGGCGGGAATCCTGTCCACCCACCTGCATTCAGACGGGCAGTACGGCGACCTGCTGTATGTGGATGGCGCCACGGGGCAGCATGACAGGCCCGCCCACCTGCGCATGCAGGGGCGTGATGTGTTCCGCCACGCGGTGGCCAAGCTGTCCTCTTCGGTTGACGAGGCACTGGCGGCCAATGGTCTGGGCCATGCGGACGTGAACTGGCTGGTGCCGCACCAGGCCAACCTGCGCATTATTGATGGCGTGGCCCGCAAGCTGGACCTGCCGCCCGAACGGGTGGTGGTGACGGTGGACCGGCATGCCAATACCTCGGCCGCCTCCATTCCGCTGGCGCTGAACGAGGCCGTGCGCGACGGGCGGATCAGGAAGGGCGACCTTGTGCTGATGGAAGCACTGGGGGGTGGCCTGACATGGGGGTCTGCGCTGGCGCGGCTCTAATGTCGTTTCGGTACCACATTGAAAAGGGCGGGCAATAATCTGCCTGCCGTTTTGCCACATTCAATTGACGTTGCGGGCGGGCATGCATAACGTTTGTGCATGAGCACCGTGACGCGCGCCACTCTGGCAGAACAGATATATGATCAGGTCGGCCTGTCCCGCCATGAATCCGCCGATATTCTGGAAGATATCCTGGAGCGGATGGTACGGACACTTGAAACCGGCGATACCCTGAAAATTAGCGGATTCGGCACCTTTTCTGTCCGGCAGAAGGGACAGCGGACGGGGCGGAATCCCAAGACGGGCGTGGAGGTGCCGATTCTTCCGCGTTCCGTTCTGGTTTTCCGGCCCAGTCAGCTGCTTCGTGCCCATGTCAATGGACAGGCCGGCGGGGAAAACCTGCCGGAAGGAGATGACGAATGAGCATGCAGGATCATCCGGAAGGGACCATGCCCGCCGGGGTGGCGTATCCGGAACCCGATACGCTGCCGATCTATGAAGTCGCGCGCGAACTGGGGCTGGCGCAGCATGTCATGCGTATGTGGGAAGCGCGTTTTCCACAGTTGCGCCCGCTGCGTGGGCCGGGGGGGCGGCGTTCCTACCGCGCGCACGATATCGCGGTGCTGCGTCAGATAGCCAACCTGCTTTACGTAAAGAAGCTCTCCCTTGCGCAGGCCCAGGCGGAGCTTGCCCGCAGCCAGCTTGCCAACAGCACACTCTCGTCGGCCCCGACGCTTGAGGCCGTAATCCCGGCAGGGGAATCCGGGGCGTGTGATGCCATCCCGCCTGCTGGCATGCTGCCGCCTGTCCCGCCGCATGAGGCCCCGGCTGCGCCACTACAGGTGGAGATCCCGGCCGTGGCGGCCCCCATGCTGGTCGTGGAACAGGTTACAGCCGTGACGGAAGTTGTGCCCGCTCCTGTCGCGGCGGAAGACGTGGCTTCTGTCCCTGCCGCAGCACGGCCCGCTGCTGGCGACGGAGCGGCGGCGGGGACGGAGCCGGCCAGTCGTCCCGCAGCCATCATGCCCGTGCAGGCGGACATGACGGACAACGAAGACGCGGAACCCCCGCTTGAGCAGCTTGTCATGATCGAGCTTGAACGCCTGCAGGCGGAAAATGCGGTGCTGCGTGACAGCCTGCGCGGCGTGCTGGTGGAACTACAGGCCCTGCGTGAAATGGTGCCGGTCTGAAAATGGTGCTGCTCTGACCAGATGGTTTTTTTTCATTTTTGGTCAGAACATCCCTTGCGGTCCCCCCCGGTGGCTGCTACACCCTGCCCATCGCAGACAGGCGGGCAGTAGCGCAGCCTGGTAGCGCATCAGTCTGGGGGACTGGGGGTCGTGGGTTCGAATCCCGCCTGCCCGATATCCCTGTCTGCGATAGAATTTTCCGTAAGGAAACAGTCAAGGCATCCTGAAAGGGATGCTTTTTTTGTTTATGTGCCTGGGTGGGCGGCCGGTTGCGGTTCCGGCCTCATGGGCACGCGTCAGTAGCGTGCCCGGCTCCAGTTCAGCCACAGCATGTGCAGCACGGCCATGATGGCAGGGCCGACAAACAGCCCCAGCAGGCTCCAGCTTTCCGCCCCGCCCAGAATGCCCATCAGCACCCACAGGAAGGGCAGCTGCGTCGTGCCGCCGATCAGGGCGGGACGCACCAGGTGGTCCGCCAGGAAAATCACCGCCAGCCCGAACAGGACAATGGCCACCGCCGTCAGTACCGCGCCGGTATTGACCAGCAGCAGCAGGGCCACGGCGCCAATGGCAATCAGCGCGCAGAAGGGAATCATGGCGGCAATGGCCGTGATCACCCCGAACAGGAAGGGATGCGGGGCGCCCGCCACCAGATAGGCAAGGCCCATCAGCATGCCTTCGCCAATGCCCACCAGCACCAGCCCCGAGACCGAGCCGTGGACGGAGGCGATCATCTGCAGCGCAATCCGTTCCCCGCGCTTGCCAAAGGCCCGGCGTGAGACATTGAGCGACTGGCGGATGACCGCATCCCCGTCCTTGAGTAGGAAGAACAGGGTCAGGATGGCAAAGATGAACAGCAGGCCCCGATGCAGCACCTGTGAGCCGAGCTGCTGGGTAACCTTCATGCCCTGGCCGATATTCATCGAGCCGAGCAGGGCCGAAATGTCTGCCGGGTCCTTCAGGTGGTCGTTCCACCATGTTTCGATTGTCTGCTGGCCATAGGGCAGGCGGCTGATCCAGGGGGGAACCGGAATGCCGGAATGCCGGGCATCATTGAGCAGCCGGAGCACGCCTTCGGCCTCCCGCCCGGCTTCCAGGCCGAACAGCGCCAGCGGGCCAAGGAAGATCAGGGCAATGGCCAGGGTGAAGGCGACCGGCAGCATGGCCTGGTGCGCGCGTGAGGGCCACCGCTGGCGTGCACGCGCATAAAGCGGCCAGGAGGCGATGGCGAAGATGCACCCCCATATCAGCGATGGCAGGAAGCCACGCACGGTATAGAGTGCCAGCAGCACAAAAAACAGCGCCAGCAGGGCGCGCGCCACGCGCTGGGTGCGCTGTGTCTCGCTGAACGAGCGGAAGATCCGCATTGTGGAAACCGTTTCCGCTTCCACCTCCACCCCGGGCGCGGGCATGCGATCCTGATCCGCGTTGTGGGGGTCTTTCATGATCGTTCCTCTGGAAAGCTGGCTCTGTTCTGTCGGCGGGCCGGTCTTCACGCAATCGTGCCCACTGGGATAGTCTTCCTATTTTGGCGGTGCCGTTTCAACGGCCCACAGGGCAAAAGCGTGGATCAGTGCCGCTTCTTTCAGTGAATCGAAGCGCCCCGTTGCGCCCCGGTGGCCCGCTTCCATGTTGGTGCGCAGCATGATGGGCCGGTCTGAACGGTTGTGGTCACGCAGGCGGGCCACCCATTTTGCCGGTTCCCAGTAGGTGACGCGCGGGTCGGTCAGTCCACCCATGGCCAGTATGGCGGGATAGGCGCGGGGGCCGACCTGCTCATAGGCGGCGTAGCTGGCAATCAGGTCATAGGCCTGCACGTCTTCCAGCGGGTTGCCCCATTCGGGCCATTCCGGCGGGGTAAGGGGCAGGGACGCGTCGGACATGGTGTTGAGTTCATCGACAAACGGCACCACCGCCACGATTCCGGCAAACAGGTCAGGCCGCATGTTGGCGATTGCCCCCATGACCATGCCCCCCGCCGAGCGCCCATCGGCCACGATACGGCCGGACGCGCCGAAGCCTGCATCGGCCAGCGTCGTGGCGCAGGCGATGAAATCGGTGAACGTGTTGGGCTTGTTGCGCCCACGCCCGCCCAGGAACCAGTTCCATCCCTTTTCCGACCCGCCACGCACATGGGCAATGGCATGGAACCAGCCCCGGTCCACCAGGCTGAGCGCGCGGGTGGAAAAGACGGGATCAATGGCATGGCCATAGGCGCCATAACCGTACAGCAGCAGCGGGGCGGACCCGTCAACCGGCGTATCATGGCGGCCCAGCACGGTTACCGGCACCTGTTCCCCATCGGGCGCGGTGGCCATGAGCCGCCAGCAGCGGTACTGCGCGGGGTCATGGCCCGAAGGCACTTCCTGCTGCTTGAGCAGTTGGTCCGCCCCCGTCACCATGTCGCGCGCATGCCACTGTCGCGGCGTGGTGGGGGACTGGTAGACATAGCGCAGTTCGGTCGTGTCGTATTCATACCCGCCGCCCAGGGTCAGGTCATAGGCGGCCTCGGTGGGTTCCAGCGCCCGGATGCCGCCTGCATGGTCGCGGATGATGATGCGGGTATTGGCGTCGCGCCGTTCGCGCCATGCGATATGGCCGGACCATACCATGCAGTCGGTTATGTAGCGTCCGGGTTCATGGGGCACGAGGTCACGCCAGTTCGCCCGTTCGGGCGCGGTGTCGGGGGCCTCCATGAGCCTGAAATCATCCGCGCCATCCGCATTGGTCAGGATGATGAAGCGGCTGCCCTGATGGTGCAGGCCGTATATCAGCCCGCTCTGGCGCGGTGTCGCGCAGACGGGGGGGGCCTGCGGGTCATGGCCGGGCACCAGCCAGGCTTCCGAAGTATCATGGTTGCCGGTGGAAATGATGATCCATCCGCCCGAGCGCGTGGCCTCCACGCCCACGAAAAAGCCGGGATCGGGTTCTTCATAGACCAGCGTGTCGGCCTCTTCCCCGATCCGGCGGCGGTAGACGCGCGCGGGACGGCCATGTTCGTCGCGCCAGACCCAGAACAGGAACCGGCTGTCGGGGGAGAAGACGAACGCGCCGCTGCAGTTGTCCACGGTCGGGATGATGGTGGACTGGCCATCCAGATGCCGGATGCGGATGCGGTAGATCTCGGACCCCTGGGTGTCCTCCGCATGGGCGAACAGGGTGTGGTCGGGGCTGTGGGTGGCAGCGGCAACGGCGTAATAGTCGTGCCCCCGTGCGGCGTCGTTCACGTCCAGCAGCACCTGCACGGCCTGCGCATTGCCGGCGGGGTAGCGTCTGTAGAGCGGGTACTGCGCCCCCGCGCTGTAGCTGGTCTGGTAGAAAAACGGGCCGTGCGGCAGGGCGGGATAGGTGTCGTCCAGCTGCATGCGGCCCTTCATTTCGGCCACGAGCTGGTCCTGCAATGCCTCGGTGCCGGACAGGACGGCGTGGGTATAGGCGTTCTCGGCACGCAGGTGTTCGGCAATCTCGGGGCGGAGCAGGGCCGGGTCGCGCAGGACGTTCTGCCAGTTGTCATCCTTCATCCACGCATAGTCGTCGTGGCGGGTGCGGCCAAGCTGCGTGATGGTGTGGGGGATCTTGCGGGGCTTGGGGGGGCAGGTCATCACGGGGTCCTTGCGCGGGGCGGCTTTGCTGGTTTCAGGAAGTGACCGGGGCGTGCCAGCCGGTCAGGCCCTGGCGCAGGCGCTGGCCTGCGGGGCTGTGTTCATCAATCATGCCCGTGCGCAGGAACAGATCAATCAGCACAAGGTTGACATTGAACTTGAACGCATCGGTATCGCGCACCAGCACATAGGCTTCATGCAGGGGGATGAGGCGGAATTCCTCCACTTCCCCATCCGCCGGGACGGGCACGAAATCAGGTGGCAGGTCCAGTTCGAAACAGTGCAGCACGTCGCGGCGCAGCCCTTCCGGCCGGTCCAGCGCGTAGCGGATGTCGGCCGTGGGGCGGGCGGTGCGCACCAGTTCGGGGGGCAGGCTGGCTTCCTCCGCCGCTTCCTTGACCAGTGCCTGGGCCGCCGTATGCCCGGCCGGGATGCCGCCCGCCACCAGATGGTCCAGCTTGCCCGGGTCCAGCCGCTTGGTCATGGACCGCCGGGCAATCCACAGGTGCAGCCCGTCCGCCCCGCGCACGAGGCCGTTCAGGTGCACTCCCGCCGCCATAAGCCCGAACAGCGGCAGCGCGCCCCGGTCGATGCGGGCCACGGGCGGGCGGGCCATGTCGGTCCAGACATCGAACAGTTCGTGGTGGGAGCGGTACACGCCCTCCCGCGCCATGGCTTCTCCTATCTGTTCCAGCCGCGCGGGGTCGGGCAGGGTCACGCTGTTGCCCGCCTGGGTCATGCCGTGCTTCAGCAGGACCGGCAGCAGGGCGGGCTGAACCCAGCCGGCACTCTGGTCACCCAGCCGGAACTCCAGCCGCCCGCCGGGCAGCACCGCCGTGTTGCACGCGGCGATATGACGAAAAAAACCTTCGAGGCGCTCTGACATGTTCCATCCCTGTGCTTCGGGCCAAGGCTGGCATACCGGCTGGTCCCGGGGCTGACAATCCTAGACCGCCCGATGGACGGCGGGGAATATGGGTTGCAAGACCCGCGTCATATGCCCCATGCCGTGCATATGGCTGTTCCAGACAAGAACCGGCACGACAGGCCGGAACGTTCCGCCGCCGCCACCCTGCGCGGCCTGCTGCCCTATCTGTGGCCCCGGCATGACAGCCGTACCCGCCTGCGCGTGGTGGGGGTATGCCTGCTGCTGGTGGCGGCCAAGGTCGCCACCATTGGCGTGCCCTATGCCTACAGTCGCGTAATCGACGCGCTGCAGCCGGCGGCGGGCCGGGCGGTCATGATGCCGCTTGTGCTGATCGTGGCCTATGGCCTGCTGCGCATGGCGGCGGCGGGGCTGGGGGAACTGCGTGACGCCCTGTTCGCCCCGCTGCGCTACCGTATCAGCCGGATTGCGGCCATGCGCAGCTTTACCCACATGCACCAGCTTTCCCTGCGATTCCACCTGAACCGGCAGTCCGGCAGTGTTACGCGGGCGATCGCGCGCGGGACGGAGGCCATCGAGACCCTGCTGCGCGTGGGGGTGTTCAACGTGGCCCCCACCCTGATCGAGGCACTGATGGTCATTGTCGTCATCTGGCGGCTGTTTGACTGGCGCTATGCCGTGGTGATGCTGCTGGCGGTGGCGGTGTACGTGCTGTTCACCATCCAGTTCACGTCATGGCGGATCGGGCTGCGGCGCCAGATGAACGAGATCAACAGCGAGGCGAGCTGGAAGGCGCTGGACAGCCTGCTCAATTACGAGACGGTCAAGTATTTCGGCAATGAAGACCATGAGCGCAGGCGTTACGAGGACGCCCAGCACCGCTACGAACATGCCGCCATCCGTACCCAGATCTCGCTCAACGGGCTGAATTTCGGGCAGGCCGCGATCATCGCCGTGGCCCTGATCGCCGTCATGCTCATGGCCGGGCGGGATGTGGAGGCAGGACGGATGACCGTGGGGCATTTCGTGCTGGTCAATACGTATCTGATGCAGCTGTACATGCCGCTCAATTTCCTGGGCAGCGTCTATACCTCGCTTCGCAACTCGCTGGTGGATCTCGAGCACATGTTCGCGCTCATGGACGAACAGGCCGATATTACCGACGCGCCAGGTGCCGTCAGCATCCCCGCGCGGCTGGACCAGGCGCCCGCCGCCGACATCCGTTTCGAGAACGTGCATTTCAGCTACCGTCCTGACCGTGAGATCCTGCGCGGGGTCAGCTTCCATGTCCCCGCGGGCCACCGGGTGGCCATTGTCGGCCCCACGGGGGCGGGCAAGTCCACCATCAGCCGCCTGCTGTTCCGCTTCTATGACGTGACATCGGGGCGCATCATGCTGGACGGGCACGACATCCGCACCCTGTCGCAGGCGGCGCTGCGCGGGGCCGTGGGCGTGGTGCCGCAGGACACCATCCTGTTCAACGACACGATTGGCTACAACATCGCCTACGGTCGGCTGGGGGCCAGTCAGGCGGAGATCGAACAGGCGGCACGGCTGGCCTGCATCCATGATTTCATCATGAGCCTGCCCGAAGGCTACGCCACCCGTGTGGGTGAGCGCGGGCTCAAGCTGTCGGGCGGGGAAAAGCAGCGCGTGGCGATTGCGCGCACCATCCTCAAGAACCCGCGCGTGCTGGTGCTGGACGAGGCCACGAGCGCGCTCGACACCCGCACCGAGCAGGAAATCCAGTCCGCCCTGCATACGGTGGCGGCCAACCGCACCACGCTGATCATCGCCCACCGCCTGTCCACCATCGTGGACGTGGATGAAATCCTTGTGATGGGGCAGGGGCGCATTGTCGAGCGCGGCACCCACCGCGCCCTGCTGGCCCGTGGCGGCGTGTATGCCGAGATGTGGGCCGTGCAGGCGGAGGAGGAAGCCGCCGCCACCTGACCCGCCTGCGCGCTTGTGACAGGTTTCATGTGCCCGCCGCACTGGTCAGCGGCGCCATGGCGGTACATATCAGGGGGAACGCGAAAAGGAGCCGTGACATGACGGATACCAACACCCCGCCCCCCGGCGGCGAGGCCATCCCCCCCGAACTGAGCCACTGTGGCGCGGTGGTGGACAAGGCCATCGAATACATGCTGGGCGAGAACCTGCCGCCCATGGCCATAGCCTCCGCCCTGCTGGGTGGCTCGCTTGGGCTGCTGTCGCGCACCATGGGGCGCGAGGCCATGCAGGGCATGCTGGAAAACGCGCTGCACAGCGTGCAGGCGGGTGAACTCCATCCCGACCATGACCACGCGGCCGGCTGAACCAACGGGGCGGCAGGGGAGGGGAAATCAGGGTCATTTCCCGCCCCTGCGCCACAAAATATGCCGAATCATGCTTATGCATCTTGACTGTTGGCGGTGGTTTGGCGATAAGCCGCGCCTAATCCAGATGATCCTTGCCGGGCATTTATGCCTCGGCCACAGTTATACCCGAGGATGATAGAATGTCTCGCCGCTGCCAGATCACAGGCAAGGGCGTGCTGACCGGCAACAACGTCAGCCACGCCAACAACAAGTCCCGCCGCCGTTTCCTGCCCAACCTGCAGGAAACCTCGCTGCTGTCCGATATCCTGGGCGCCGCGGTTCCCATGCGCATGACCACCAACGGCATCCGCACGGTCGAGCATAATGGCGGGCTGGATTCGTTCCTGCTGTCCACCCCGAACCGCAAGCTGACGCCCGAAGCCCTGACGGTGAAGCGCCGTATCCTGCGCGTTCAGGAAAAGAAGGCCGCTGTCGCCTGACACGCCGCGTGGTCCCCGCCACCCGCAAGGGCGGCGGGCGGCCCGGTGCTGTCAAAGCCCGACTGAAGTCTGGCGCATTGTTCCGCTGTGCCGGTCTGCGTCGTCCAGGTTGAAAGAGACTGAGGGCGGGAGCAGCTTACGGTTCCGGCAGGCGCGAAAGGGAGCGGTTCCCCTTCGCGCCCGTGTTGTCTTGTGGAGGTTCTCCCGTGTCCACCAAGTCTGATCTTTCCCTGATTCGCAATATCGGTATCACCGCGCACATCGATGCCGGCAAGACCACCACCACCGAGCGTATCCTGTATTACACCGGCGTGTCCCACAAGATCGGTGAGGTGCACGAGGGCAACACCACCACCGACTACATGGCGCAGGAACGTGAGCGTGGCATCACCATCACGTCCGCCGCCGTGACGTGTGAGTGGGAAGGCCACCGCATCAACATCATCGACACCCCGGGCCACATCGACTTCAACATCGAAGTCAACCGCTCGCTGCGCGTGCTTGATGGCGCGATCTTCATCATCGAAGGCGTTGCCGGCGTGCAGCCCCAGTCCGAGACCAACTGGCGCCTGGCTGACCGCTACAACGTGCCGCGCATCATCTTCATCAACAAGCTGGACCGTACCGGCGCCAACTTCTACTACGCGTTCGACACGCTGAAGGAGAAGCTGGACATCGTGGCGATCCCGCTGCAGCTGCCCATCGGTGCGGAAGAAAACTTCGTTGGTGTGGTCGACCTGGTCGAGATGCGCGCGATCATCTGGGAAGGTGGCGAGCTGGGTGCCAAGTTCCACTACGAGGAAATTCCCGCCGACCTGAAGGAAAAGGCCGCCGAAGCGCGCCAGAACCTGCTGGACACCGCCCTGTCCGTTGATGACGCGGCGATGGAAGAATACTTCGAGAAGGGCGACGTGGACGTTGCAACGCTCAAGCGCTGCATCAAGAAGGGCACCATTGCCGGTGACTTCCGCCCGGTCCTGTGCGGCACCGCGTTCAAGAACAAGGGCGTGCAGCCCCTGCTTGACGCCGTGATCGACTTCCTGCCCGCGCCGGACGACGTGGAAGGCATCCGCATCGCCCCGCCGGAAGACGAGGAAGTGGACGAGAACAAGCTGCCGATCATCCCGGTTGACCCGGATGGCAAGTTTGCGGGCCTCGCCTTCAAGATCATCAACGACAAATACGGCACGCTGACCTTCGTGCGCGTGTATCGTGGCGTGCTGCGCACCGGTGACACCGTGCTGAACACCACGAAGGGCCACAAGGAGCGTATCGGCCGCATCTTCCAGATGCACGCTGACAAGCGTGAGGAACTCAAGGAAGTCCACGCCGGTGACATCGCGGCCTTCGTTGGCCTGAAGGACACCCAGACGGGTGACACGCTGGCCGACCCGGCTGACCCGGTGGTGCTGGAGCGCATGACCTTCCCGATCCCCGTCATCGACATCTCGGTCGAGCCGAAGACGAAGGACGGCGTGGAAAAGATGACGCTGGCGCTGCAGAAGCTGTCCGGTGAAGATCCGTCCCTGCGCCTGAAGACCGATCAGGAAACCGGCCAGACCATCCTGTCCGGCATGGGCGAGCTGCATCTCGACATCATCATCGACCGCCTGCGCCGCGAATATGGCGTGGATGCGAATATCGGTGCGCCGCAGGTGGCCTATCGTGAGACGATCACCCAGGCACATACCGAGACCTACACCCACAAGAAGCAGTCCGGTGGGTCGGGCCAGTTCGCGGAAGTGAAGATCGAGTTCGCGCCGGTCGAGCGGAACGAAGGCATCACCTTCGAGAACAAGGTCGTGGGCGGCACCGTGCCGAAGGAATACATCCCGGCCGTGGACAAGGGCATCCAGGCCCAGGCTTCCACCGGCGTGCTGGCTGGCTTCCCCACGGTGGACTTCAAGTTCACGCTGCTGGACGGCAAGTACCATGATGTCGACTCCTCGGCGCTGGCGTTCGAAATCGCGGCCAAGGCCTGCTTCCGTGAAGGCATGAAGAAGGCCGGTCCGGTCATCCTCGAGCCGATCATGGACGTGGAAGTGACCACGCCCAACGATCACGTGGGTGACGTGGTGGGTGACCTCAACCGCCGTCGTGGCATGATCCAGAGCCAGGAAACGGCCGGGTCCACCGTCATGGTCCGTGCGATGGTGCCGCTGAAGGAAATGTTCGGCTACATCTCGCACCTGCGTTCCATGACCAAGGGCCGTGCATCCTTCACGATGCAGTTCCACCACTACGACCCGGTGCCCCGCAATGTTGCGGAAGAGATCATGGCGCAGTCCGCCTGATCTTCTCCCGACGGGAACACCTGAAAAAAAGACCGGCCCCTGCAAGGGGGCCGGTTTTTTTATGCTGCCGGCAGGACGGTCCGCGCAGCGTTTTGATGAAAAGGGAATAAAAGTTTTTGGTGAGGCTTTTTCCAGAAAGCTTCGAGAAACGCTGCTTTTCTGAAAAGTGGCGGCACCCAAAACCTTTTTTGGCGGTTCAGGGAATGGTTTTCATCCACAGGTCTCCCTGCCGTGTGACCTTTGCGTCCTCCACCAGTTTTTCCAGATGGGCCTGCAGGTTGAGCAGGGCCGCCCGGCGCAGGCCGGGGCGCAGGTTGTGGTACATGCCGTCCACGATTTCATCGAGCGTGCGCGGACTGGCGGGCATCAGGGCAAGGATGCTTTCCTCACGCGCCTGACGGTGGGCCACAAGACCGTCGATGCATTCTTCCACCCGCGTTATGGCTGGCCCGTGGGCGGGCAGCAGCAGGCGGGCATGGCGCTCGCGCAGCAGGGCCATGCTGTGCAGGAACTGCCGGACCGAGCCGTACGGGGCCGGCGGGATCATGGTGGTGGACCAGCCCATCACATGGTCGCCGGTCAGGATGATGCCATCGGGCGTTTCAAGGCAGATATGGTCACTGGCATGGCCGGGCGTGTACAGCACGCGCAGGCCGGCAATCCTGTCGCCATCACGCAGGCCGATATCCGGCGTGAATTCCGGCTCGGCGCTGGCATGAAAACCACAGACCGGAACACCCAGCCGCGCCCCCAGCGGGCGGGCGCCATCAAGATGGTCATGATGGGTGTGGGTCAGGATGATGTGTGTAACGGGCTGGCTGCCGGCGGCGGCTGCCAGCGCATCCAGATGGGCGGGGTCATTGCTGCCGGGATCGATCACCACGCAGCCACCGGGGTGTTCGACCAGCCAGCTGTTGGTGCCATTGCCGGTCATGGGGCCAGGATTGTTCGCCACCACCCGCCTTATGGTGTCGGACTGGGGCAGGGGCACGTCATGGGGCGGCGGCGGTTCGCTGACCTTCCACCCGTTGCGGGCCGCCTTTGCCGCTGGTTCAGCCAAAGGCACCGACATGGTGCATGACCCCCGTGCTGATCTCGCGCACCATCTGGAACAGGCGCTGCATGGGTTCGAATATCTCGGTATATTCGCGGCGATAGGTGCCTTCCTGTCTTGGTCCGTGCGGTTCGTGGAAATCAAGGTCGAAGCCGCTATCCGCGCGGTAGGGGAAGATCTGTTCCAGCTCGCCCAGCACGCCTGGCACTTCCAGGCACAGCACCTTCAGTGTCAGCACATCGCGTGAGAAGGCATGGCGGGGGGAGAAATAGGGCACCTTGGTGGAATGCAGCCAGATCTGTTCGATCAGCGCGATGCGGATGGCATGCAGCAGCAGTTCATCGGACTGCATGCGTGGCGCGTCGGGCCAGGCACGGCGCAGGGCCAGGTGGTCGGACTGGATGCGGCGGAACATGGCCTGCGTGCTGGCCCAGAAATCCAGGTTTTCCAGCCCGTGCATAAGGGTCAGGCACGCTTCCTGCCGTGCAGGGTCGCTTTGCGTGGTGGCGCGTTCCAGCCACAGGTCGGGGTCCAGCAGGCGGATCACGCCGCGCAGCACCCCATGGTCGGAATGGGCCAGGGCATGCGCCGCAAAATCCATGGCACGGCGGAAACGCGGGCTTTCGGCCAGGTATTTCTCGAATGTTTCGGGGTGGCGGGCCGCCGCCGTGCCCAGCCCCTGCAACGTGTTGGCGCACCATGCCAGCTGCTGCAGGATGGCATTGTTGGGAATGGCGCGCAGCTGGCTGGGGTGCTTTATGCGCGTAACGGTGGAGGAGGCATCGCTCTGCCGGGCGGAAGGACGCGAGCCGGTCTTGTCGATCAGCGAGGGACCGAACGCACCCAGTAGCGCAGCATAGCCCGGGTCTTCCACCAGGCCGGTCATGCCATTGGCGATGGTGGAGAAGAAATCGGCCGAGAAATCCGGTTCGTCATATACCGGGTCACGGTCCAGCGGTGTGGCGGCGAAGGCATGTTCGGCAATGATGCTGACCGTGGCGTCCGCAAGGGGCTGGGTACCGAACAGGAGATAGCCGTCCCCGCCCTGGAACGCGGTTTCCTCACGCATCTGGATCCCGGCGCGGGCGTAGCGGGCGCGGGCATGGGGCGGGGAGAGGTAGTCAAAGCGGTCCGCCAGCCGCCACGGATGGGCGCCACGGCCAATGCTCTCGCCATGCGTGTCGAACAGGATCACCTCGACAAAGGCAAGATCCCACTTGCGCAGCAGGTCGCATACCTTGATGCGCAGCCGTTCGATCAGGTAGGTCGCGGCCAGCTGCCCGACGTAGCGCCCGGAGTCGGAAAAGCCGAACTGCAGGCTGAGCTTGCGCGTGCGCTGCAGGTAGGCGCGCCAGTGGGGGGAGCGCAGGGCTTCCTCGATGATCTGCTCGCCATTTTCCAGTGCCTCCTGTGTCTCGAACAGGGGTGAGATCTCGATCATCTCCTCCACCCCGTACAGCCGCGCCAGCCACAGCGCGGTCAGCAGGGTGTAGCCGGTCTCGGTCTCGGCAATCAGGAAGCGGATGGGGCTGGTGCGGTCGATATGGCGCAGGATCTGGCGCACGGTCATCATAAGCCGCCCGGCGCTGGCCTGTTCCATCAGCAGCGAGCCGAAGTCGATCTCGACCGGGGTGACGTTTTCCAGTGCCTCGTTCATCCGGCTGATCAGCGCGCGGCGCTGGGCGGGGATGTCCGGGCTGTCGGTAATGCCCAGCCGCTGGCGGGCGATGTTGTGCAGCTGCGTGGCATTCAGGCGGGTATGCGTGTGGGCGGCCGACAGCCCGTGCGCCATGAAACCCGCGCGCGCCACGGCGAGGGTCATTTTATCCTCGGGGGAGGCGGCGTCGATCGCCTCGCTGAAGGTGGCGGCCAGGTCGTTGCTGCTGGTCAGGGCTTCCGTGCTGCGGTTGATCAGCACATCGGCAAAGCGGGAGATGGCTTCCGGTTCCGGCCCGGTGGGGCAGGCGGTGATCTGGGCGCCAACCGCGTCCAGCGCGGCGCTGACGCGCGTCAGCAGGTCGTTGGCGACAGGGGTATCCTTAATCTGGTCGTGCATGCGGCCAAGCTGGAGCTGCTTCATGCGCAGGCGCAGGCGCAGCGTGTCCCACCAGCCGATATCGGTGCGGCCATCGGTATCGTACCCGACCCAGCTGGTCATGATGATGGGGCGCGGCACCAGCGTGGACCAGAGCTGGGGCCAGTGGGTCCGGGCCTCGGACAAAAGAATGGCGTTCAGCCGGTCCAGCGCCGTGCGCCCGCGCATGATGGCCTGGGTGGCCAGGGTGAACTCCTCATCCAGCGTGGGCGGCCCCACGCGGCGATGGGTGAGGAAGGAGGGAACATGGGCGGGCGGCGCGGCGGGATTGGTGGAGGCGAGTTCGGCCAGCGCCTCGTACACCGGGTTGGCCAGCGCGAAGGTGGGATGGGCGGTGAACACGGCGGCGAAGCGGCTGCGTTCGATGGCGGCGCGGAAGCGCGCGATGGGCACGGGGCTGTCATCGGGGTCGGGCTGGACGATGCGCCGGGCCACGGCGTGCATGCGCGCGGTCACCGCCTGCTCGTCAGGGCCGTCAAGATAGGTGGCGATGTGGTGCGCGCGGCCGGCAAAGGCCCGGTCGCGCAGCAGGCGCACGATTTCCTCCACCTGGTCCATGGGCAGGGTGCCCGCCGCCATCTGCCGCCCGATATGGCGGGCCAGCGCCATGACGGGACTGCCGGACGCGGTCTCGTCATGGCTGGCCACCAGCCGGCTGGCCTGTTGCAGAAGGGCGGACACATTCCGGGCAGCGGCTTCGGTCATCGTGTTGTCCTGTCATGGAAGGTCGTCATGTTTTTTCAAATCCCATGTTCGGGGGCCGCCCGCAATGTGTTCCCACATATTTCACACCTATTTGGCATGACGCACCGAGTGTTGCTTGGGCTGGCGCGGAGACAATGGTATCAGGGACTTCATGAACGGTATTCCACAGACGGACCAGGACGCGCGGCGCGTACTGCTGCGCTACAAGCGGTCCGCAACGGGGCTGCTCGCGGCCATGGCGGGCCTTACGGTTGCAGGCTACGCCCTGCCCCAGATGGGGTGGCTGGCGGACCGGCCGTGGCTTGAGATCCTGCGTTCGGGCACCAAGGCGGGGGTTGTGGGGGGACTGGCCGACTGGTTTGCCGTGACCGCGCTGTTCCGCAGGCCGATGGGCCTGCCGATTCCGCACACCGCCATCCTGCCCGCGCAGAAAGAGCGCCTGGCGCAGGCCCTGGGGCGCTTTGTCTCCAACAACGTATTTACCGAAAAGGAGGTCGAGGCCGCCTTCAGCCGCATCGACCTGCCTTCGCTTATCGGGAACATCCTGCAGGAACCGGAAACGGCGGATATGGTCAACCGCGCCGTGCTGGGCTCCGTGCCGCATGTGCTGGACCGGCTGGAGGACGGGCGGGCCAGTTCCGCCATTGCCGGCATGCTGCCCACCCTGCTGGGCGGGGAGGAGATCGCCCCCATCGTGACCCGCAGCCTGCGCGCGATGGTGGAGGGCGACTGCCATCAGGAAGTGCTGTCCTTCCTGCTTTCCCGCCTGAAGGAAGGCATCAAGGCCAAGGAGCCGGCCCTGCGCGCCATGATCGAGGACCGGGTGCGCGAACAGGGCGGGCGCGTGCTGGGCTGGGCCATTGGCGGTTCGATCGCCACCAAGGTGCTGCTGGCCGCGGGGCAGGAACTGGACCGCATCGACCCGCAGAATTCAGAACTGCGTGAGGGCTTCACCACCTGGGTCCGTTCCGAGATCGACCGGATCGAGCAGGACCCCGTGCGCCGGGGCGAGATTACCGATGCCGTGAAGGGCGTGCTGACCCATGACAGCGTGCGCGGCTGGAGCAGCGATGTCTGGCATCGCCTGCGCCGCCTGATCGAGGAGGATACCCGCAGGGGCGAGGCCAGCTGGGTTGCCACCCTGGTGCGCGACGCGCTGCAGCGCCTGTCGGAGCAGATGTATCACGACCCCACCATGCGCAGGCGGGTGGAAGATGGCGCGCGCGGCATGGTGATGGGCAGCCTGCCCTTCCTGCGCGACCGGATGTCGCGGTTTATTTACTCGGTGGTCAACGGATGGGACGCGGCCAGCCTGAGCGACCGGCTGGAGCTGCGCGTGGGCAAGGATCTGCAGTATATCCGGCTGAATGGCACGCTGGTGGGCTTTCTGGCCGGATGTGGGCTTTCCATGTTATTGCAGCTGATATTCGGAACCGGGATCGGGTAGGACTATTTTGTGTGGCACGATTGGACTTGACGGCGCGCTGCTGGTAGCCCATCTGAAACTTCAGGAAACAGTACTGTTTCGGTCCAATTAGAAATGCCGGGCCGGATGTACGGGAGAGCGTAATGCTGAAACTGTCGAAACTGACCGATTATGCCGTCGTGGCGCTGGTCCGGCTGGGGCAGAAGGAAGAGGTCACGACCTCGCCTGTCCTGTCGCGTTCGACGGGAATTCCCGAGCCGACCGTGGCAAAGGTGCTCAAGATACTGGCCACCCAGGGAATCGTGACCTCCCAGCGCGGCGCGCGCGGCGGCTACCGGCTGGCCCACCCGCTGGAGGAAATATCGATCGCCGCCGTGATCGAGGCGATTGACGGCCCGATTTCGCTCACCACCTGCGTGGACGGGGGCGACTGTGATGCCCGTTCCACCTGCGGGCTGGGTGGGGAGTGGGATCTGGTCAACACCGCCATCCGCAATGCCCTGTCGGTCATCATGCTGTCCGACATGAAGAATCATACCGTCGGTGACCGGCTGGGGGGGCTGCGTGTCCCGTCCGCGCCCGGTGGCCCCGTGGCCACGGCCTGAATTCAGGGGAGGAGAGACACATGCCGGCAGTAGCCGAGACCCGCAAGACGGTCGAAACCCTGGGCCAGAACACCTATAAATGGGGGTTCGAGACCGATATCGAGATGGATATCGCCCCCAAGGGCCTGAATGAAGAGACGATTCGCCTGATTTCGGCGCGCAAGAACGAGCCGGAATGGATGCTGGAATGGCGGCTCAAGGCCTATCGTTCATGGCTGGAAATGCGCGAGCCGACATGGGCGAAGGTCAGTTACCCGCCCATCGACTATCAGGATGTGCATTACTACGCGGCACCGCGTAAGAAGCCCGGCCCCAAATCGCTGGATGAAGTCGACCCCGAACTGCTGCGCACCTACGAAAAGCTGGGTATCCCGCTGCACGAACAGGCCATGCTGGCCGGTGTGGAAGTGCCCGAGGGCCAGGAAGCCCGGCCGCCGGTCGCGGTGGATGCGGTGTTCGACAGTGTTTCCGTCGCCACCACCTTCCGCAAGACATTGCAGGAAGCCGGCGTGATCTTCTGCCCCATTTCCGAAGCGGTGCAGGAACATCCCGAACTGGTGTGCAAATACCTGGGCAGCGTGGTGCCGGTTACCGACAATTTCTACGCCGCGCTGAATGCCGCCGTGTTTACCGACGGTTCCTTCGTGTTTGTGCCCAAAGGCGTGCGCTGCCCGATGGAACTGTCCACCTATTTCCGCATCAATGCGCGCAATACCGGGCAGTTCGAACGCACGCTGATCGTGGTGGAGGACGGGGCGTCCGTTTCCTACCTTGAAGGCTGCACGGCACCGATGCGCGACGAGAACCAGCTGCATGCCGCCGTGGTGGAACTGGTGGCGATGGAAGATGCGTCGATCAAGTATTCCACCGTGCAGAACTGGTACCCCGGTGACGAGAACGGCCGCGGCGGCATCTATAATTTCGTGACCAAGCGCGGGGCGTGCCGGGGCGCACGATCCAAGATTTCATGGACGCAGGTGGAAACCGGCTCCGCCATTACGTGGAAATACCCGTCCTGCATCCTGCAGGGCGAGGGGTCGGTGGGGGAGTTCTACTCCGTTGCCGTGACCAACAACCACCAGCAGGCCGATACCGGTACCAAGATGATCCATATCGGGCGCAACACGCGCTCGACCATCATCGCCAAGACCATCAGCGCGGGCCAGTCCGACAGCACGTATCGTGGCCTGGTGCGGATGATGCCCAGGGCATCGGGCGCGCGCAACTTCACCCAGTGTGACAGCCTGCTGATCGGGGATCGCTGCGGGGCGCATACCGTGCCCTATATCGAAAGCCGCAACATGTCCGCGCGTGTGGAGCATGAGGCGACGACCTCCAAGATATCGGAAGACCAGCTGTTCTACTGCCGCCAGCGCGGCCTGTCCGAAGAAGACGCGGTGGGGCTGATCGTGAATGGATTCTGCAAGGACGTTCTCAAGGAACTGCCGATGGAATTCGCGGTGGAAGCCCAGAAGCTTCTGCAGATCAGCCTAGAAGGCAGCGTGGGCTAACAGGGATTGAAAAACGTGAGCAAGCAATTCGTAAGCATCAACGGCCTGTGCGCCCGCATCTCGGACGAGGGGACGCCCAAGGAAATCCTGCGTGGCGTTGACCTGGAAATTCCGGCAGGCGAGGTCCATGCCATCATGGGGCCGAACGGCTCGGGCAAGTCCACCCTGTCCTACGTGCTGGCCGGGCGGGAGGATTATGAGGTGACCGGCGGGTCCGCCACCTTCAGGGGGCAGGACCTGCTGGCGCTGGAACCCGAAGAGCGCGCGGCCCTTGGCCTGTTCCTTGCGTTCCAGACCCCGGTTGAACTGCCGGGCGTGAACAACGCCAATTTCCTGCGCACCGCCGTCAATGCCGTGCGCCGCGCGCGCGGGATGGATGAACTGGACGCCGTGGCCTTCCTGAAAGCCGTGCGCAAGGAGACCAAGCACCTGTCCATGTCGGACGAGATGCTCAAGCGCAATGTGAATGTCGGCTTCTCGGGTGGGGAGAAGAAGCGCAACGAAGTGCTGCAGATGCGCATGCTCCAGCCGTCCTTCGCCATTCTGGACGAGACGGATAGCGGGCTGGACATCGATGCCCTGCGCATCGTGGCCGAAGGGGTCAATTCCCTGCGCTCACCTGATTTCTCGGCCCTGGTCATCACCCATCACCAGCGCCTGCTGGACTATATCGTGCCCGACCGCATCCATGTCATGGCGAAGGGCCGCATCATCCACAGCGGTGGCCCGGAACTGGCCAGGCAGCTTGAAGCGCAGGGCTATGCCCAGTTCCTGTCGGAGGCGGCGTGAACGCCATTGCACCGGTCGGGGTCAATGCGTCCGCCTTTCTCGACCGGGGTGATGTAAAGGGCAGTGCGGCACGGCGCCGCGCCGCTGATTTCCTGCGGCAGGCGGGCCTGCCTCGGGCGGGTGTGGAGGCATGGAAATATACCAGCCTGCGCGCGCTGGCCGGTGTGGCGTTTGCCGCGGCAACACAGGATGTCGACCCGTCCGTGGTCGATGCCCTGCTGGCGGAAATCGAGACCGTATCCGGCCTGGGTGCGGCGGCGCCGCGCGTGGTGTTCGTCAACGGCCATTTCGATGCCGCGCGTTCGCGCCTGCCCACGGGGGTAAGGGTTTCCACCTTTGCCGCCGAAGGCCGCATTGGCGATGATATCGACCCCGCGGGCGATGTCACGACCGCGCTCAACACCGTACTGGCCCATGACGGGCTGGTGCTGGTCGTGCCCGAAGGGGTGGATGCGGGCTGCCTGCTGCTGGCCAGCATCGGGGTGGCCGCAGGCGGGGTCCCCATATCCTTCCACCCCCGCCACAGCATTGTGGTGGAGAAGGGCGGCAGGCTTGCCCTGCTTGACGCGGCGGCGGGGCAGGGCTTCTACCTTCATAATCCGCTGTACGACATTACGGTGGCCGGGGGCGGCCACCTGTCGCATGCGCGCGTTCAGGTGGAAGGGCAGGAAGCCGTCCATCTTGCGGTCAGCCACGCCCGCATCGCGGCGGCGGGGCTGTATGACAGCTTTACCCTTACGCTGGGGGCCAGCCTGTCGCGGCATGAAGTGCATGCGGTGCTGACGGCCACCCGGGCCTGCGTGCATGTGAATGGCGCGCAGTTGCTGACCGGCCGGCAGCATGGCGACCTGACCAGTGTCATCACCCATGCCGCCCCGGACTGCATCTCCCGCCAGACGGTGAAGAATGTCCTGTCCGGGCAGGCGCACGGGGTGTTCCAGGGCAAGATCCACGTTGACCGGATTGCCCAGAAGACCGACGGCTACCAGATGAACCAGGCGCTGCTGCTGTCCGATCAGGCCGAGATCGACGCCAAGCCGGAGCTGGAAATCTACGCCGATGACGTGAAATGCAGCCATGGCGCCACGGTAGGCGCCCTGGATGAGGACCAGCTGTTCTACCTGCGCAGCCGGGGCATTTCGGGCGACGTGGCCCGTTCCATCCTGATCCGCGCCTTCCTGCATGACGTGGTGGACCTGATTGATGACCAGCGGCTCAAGGACAGCCTCAACCTGACGGTCGAGTCCTGGTGGAAGCGGGAGGTCGTGTGATGGACCAGATACTGACCCGCCCCGGCAGGGCGGCGGACAGCCTGCGCCATGTGCGTGATGACTTTCCCATCCTGTCGGAAAAGGTGCATGGCAAGGATCTCGTCTTTCTTGACAGTGCCGCCTCCGCCCAGAAGCCCCGGCAGGTGATCGACTGCATGGCCGAGACCATGCGCACCCAGTACGCCAACATCCACCGTGGCCTGTACTGGATGAGCGAACGCACGACCGAAGCCTATGAAGGCGTGCGGGACCAGGTGGCAAAATTCCTCGGGGCCAATGCGCGTGAGGAAATCGTTTTCACCCGCAACAGTACCGAGGCCATCAATCTGGTCGCCCATTCCTACGGCTCCATGCTCCGGCCGGGACAGGCAGTGGTGGTTTCGGAAATGGAGCACCATGCCAACCTGGTGCCGTGGCAGATGCTGCGTGACCGTGCCGGAATCGAACTGCGCGTAACACCCGTTACCGATGACGGCGCGCTGGACATGGACGCTCTGGCCCGCACCCTGTCCGATGGCAGGGTGGGACTGGTGGCCATCACCCATATGTCCAACGTGCTGGGCACGATCACCGATGCCCGCGCCATTGCCGACATGGCGCATGCGGCGGGGGCGAAGGTCCTGTTTGATGGCAGCCAGCTTGCCGTGCACCGTCGGGTGGACGTGAGCGCGCTGGATGCCGATTTCTATGTCGTGACCGGTCACAAGCTGTATGGACCGACCGGGATTGGCGTGCTGTGGGCGCGGCGCGAACTGCTGGAGGCCATGCCGCCGTTCCTGGGCGGGGGGGACATGATTTCCACCGTGTCGTTCGAGCGGTCCACCTGGGCGCATGTGCCGCATAAATTCGAGGCGGGCACCCCCGCCATCATCGAGACCATCGGGCTGGGTGCCGCCCTTGCCTATATCGAATCCATCGGCTTCGATGCGATCGGCGCGCATGAGGACGCCCTGACCGCCTATGCGCTGGAAATGCTGGGCCAGGTGCAGGGACTGAAGGTGATCGGTACCGCGCCGCAGCGCGGCGGGGTGATTTCATTCACCATGGCCGATGTCCACCCGCATGATATCGCAACCCTGCTGGACCGTAACGGCATTGCGGTGCGCGCGGGCCATCACTGTGCGGAACCGCTCATGCGCCGGATGGGGGTGAGTGCTACCGCGCGTGCCAGCTTTGGTATCTATACCACGCCCGAGGAAATCGCCACGCTGGCCGCCACGCTGGAACAGATACGCGGCTTTTTTGTCTGATGATGTGATGGCACAGGATGATCTGTACCGCTCCGTGGTACTGGAGCGGGCAAAAAGCCCCCGCCATGCGGGCGACCTGCCTGATGCGCCGCTGCATGGTCAGGGCAGCAACCCGCTTTGTGGTGACCGGGTAAAACTGCACGCCATGGTTGATACGCAGGGGCGGATTGCTACATTAAGACATGAAACGAGAGGATGTGCGATCTGCGCCGCATCAGCCGACCTGATGGCCGAACGGGTGACGGGGCAGGGGCGTGCACAGGTCAGCCGGTTGCAGGCGGAACTTGTCGCAGCGGTTGAAACGGGCATTGCCCCGGAGGGGCTGGGTGAACTGGCGGTTTTCGCGCCCCTCCACCAGCATCGCTCGCGCATCCGCTGCGCCATGCTGCCCTGGTCGGCGCTGACCGAGATGCTCAATGATGAAAAAGACAGGTGAAGGTCTCATGGACGAGAAAAATCAGGTAGCGCCTGCCAGTGGCATGGCGGAGGGAGCCGGGCATTTCTCCCTTGAGGCCGAAGGGGACGTGGCTGGCAAAACGCCGCCCGTATCCGCCTGGACCCCCGATGGTGAAAAACCGGCCGAAGGCGCAGGCTCATCCACTGCCCCGGATGAGGACACGATCATCGCCGCCATCGCCACCGTGTATGACCCGGAAATTCCGGTCAACATCTATGAACTTGGCCTGATTTACGCCATCGACCTGCATGATGATGGTACCGTCAAGGTCGAGATGACCCTTACGGCCCCCAATTGCCCCAGCGCGCAGGAACTGCCCGCGCAGGTCAAGGAAGCCGTGGAAAAGCTTGATACGGTCACGTCCGCCACGGTCGAGATCGTGTGGGAGCCGCCATGGGATATGTCGCGCATGAGCGAGGATGCGCGCCTTTCCCTGAATATGTTCTGAACCCAGCAGGGGCATGTGCCATGACGACCGAACCGAACACGCCAGTTGCCACCAGATCCGCGCCGCGTCGTGCGCTGCCCCCGCTTCTGACCATGACGGACCGGGCGGCCCAGCGGCTGGAAAAGCTGTACCAGACCAATCATGCGGGCCACCTGCTGCGCATTGCCATTTCCACCAAGGGCTGTTCCGGCCATGCCTATGACATGAGCTTTGTGGAGCAGCCCGGCCCGGGGGATGAAGTGGTGGTGGACAAGGGTGTGACCCTGCTGGTGGACCGCAAGGCCACGCTGTTCCTGATCGGCTCGGTCATGGATTATGAAGTCAGGCAGCTTGAATCCGGCTTTACCTTCAGCAATCCCAACGAAAAGGGGCGCTGCGGCTGCGGGGAAAGCTTCCACGTTTAATGGAAAAATGGATGGAAGTTTTTGGTGAAGCTTTTTTCAAAAAGCTTTAGAGAATACCGCCTTTTTAAAAAAAGCGGCACCCGGAAACTTCTATCAATAAGTTATGGTGGTTCGGCCCTTAACGCCGGGGCCGGGCAGCGGGAAGCGTGAGCACACATACGGCTTCAACCTCGGCTGACCACAGGAACTGGTCAATCACCGTCAGGCTGTCCAGCCGGTAGCCCGCCTGCCGCAGGGGTGTCAGGTCACGCTGGAGTGCGGCCGGGTTGCAGCTTACATAAATCACACAGCGCGGCCTGCCCGTCACAATCTGGGCCACCTGCGCACCCGCCCCCGCATGGGGCGGGTCCAGCACCACGGCGGCACTCTTGGCCAGTTCGGTGGCCATGACCGGCTGGCGGTTCAGGTCGCGCAGGGCGGGCAGCACGCGGGTACCGCCGCTGGCCTGTTTCAGGCAGGCAAAGGCCGGGCGGTCGCCTTCATAGGCATGGACCTTTGCCTGCGTCGCCAGCGCGAAGGACAGCGTGCCACAGCCCGCATACAGTTCGATAATCCCGGCCTTCAGCCCCTTGCGCGGTAGGCCGGCCAGAACGGCCTGTCTGATGGCCTCTTCTCCCTCCCGCGCGGGCTGGAGGAAGGCTCCGGGTGGCGGGACCACGCGCGTTCCATCAAAATGATGGAAGACCGGTCCCGTCAGGGCCAGCGTCTCGGGCGGTCGGGCACGCAGGGAAATGCGGGCGATCCCGTGCGCCCGGCTGAATTCAGCCAGGATGCGCCGGTCATTGGTATCGGGCGTGCCATCCATTGCAATCAGCAGGTCAGGGCCGCTGTCAAGCAGGTTGATCTGTACGTCACCCCCCGCATGCACGGCGGGCAGGGAATGCAGCATGGTGCGCAGCGGCGGCAGCAGGGCCAGCAGTGTCGGGTCCAGCAGGGTGCAGGCTGTCATGTCCACCACATCGCCCCGGCGGCGATGCAGGCCCAGCACGATTTCACGCCCCGCGCGGCGGAAGGCCAGATCGACCCGCCGCCTGCCATGGGGGCTGACCTGCCGGGTCTGTGGCGCAGGAACGGAGTCAAACCCCGCATGGCGCAGTGCTTCGACCACCCGCCCGGCTTTCCAGTCCATGATGGCGGGCAGCGCCATGTGCTGCAGGCGGCAACCCCCACAACTGCCAAACAGGGGGCAGGGCGGTGCTACACGCGTGGGGCCGGGGGAGACGACACGCCCCAGCGTGCCGTGGGTTGCTGTCTGGCTGGCCAGCAGGATTTCATCTCCTGGCACGGTGCCGGGCACGAACATCATGCCCGCCGGGGTCCGGGCCAGACCATCCCCATCATTGCCAAGCGCCACCACGGGGATGGCGCCAGCTGCTACGTTTTCCATAACCGTGATCGCTTGCGGGATACGGCTTATTCGTCTGCCGCGATAACGGGCTTTTCCCGCCGGGGCAGGCGCATGAAGGCAGGCATGTCCTCCCCGAATCCGGTAATCGGCTGGTCGGGTGCCGCGGGCAGCAGCCCGGCCTCACGTTCACGCCGCGGGGGCGTGCTGGTGGCGGGAGCGGCTGTGGCTGCTGCCTGCCTGCGGCCCCTGCGGGGCGGCTCGTCCGCCACAGCGGCTGGTGTGGTGGGAGCGGGAGTCACCGGTGCGGCTGCTGCCGTGTCCGCGTTGCTCTTGCGCGATTTGCGGCGGCCATTCGTGCTGCGCGGCTCGTCAGACCATTGCAGATTGTCCACGCCCTTGACCTCGATTCTCGGGATGGGTTTGCCCGTCAGTTTCTCGATCGCCTGGGCCAGTGCTTCCTCATCGGGGGTGGCAAGGCTGTAGGCGTGGCCGGTGCGGCCCGCACGGCCGGTGCGGCCGATTCGGTGAACGTAGTCCTCGGCATGGAACGGCAGGTCGAAATTGAACACATGCGACAGGCCGCCGATATCAATCCCGCGTGCCGCGATATCGGAACAGACCAGGATTTTCAGCTCCCCGCTCTTGAACGCCTCAAGGGTGGAGAACCGCACGGACTGCGCCAGGTCACCATGCAGCGCACCAGCGGAAAACCCGTGCTTGATCAGGGATTTGCACAGAACGTCCACATCGCGCTTGCGGTTGCAGAACACGATGGCGTTCTGCATGTCCGCCTCGCGCAGGAGCTTGCGCAGCGCGCGGCGCTTGTCCTTGGCATCGACAATGGCAAGCCCGGTCTCGATGGTGGAGGCGACGGAGGAGGGACGGCTGACCGTGATCTCCTTGGGGTTGCGCAGGAATGCATCGGCCAGGCGGCGGATTTCGGGTGCCATGGTGGCGGAGAAGAACAGCGTCTGGCGCAGCGGTGAGAGCATGCTCACGATCTTCTCGATGTCGGGGATGAAGCCCATGTCAAGCATGCGGTCGGCTTCGTCGATCACCAGCAGCTTCGTCTGGGTCAGCAGCAGGCCCCCGCGTTCGAACAGGTCGATCAGGCGGCCGGGCGTGGCGATCAGCACGTCCACGCCACGGTTGAGCACTTCCTTCTGCTCGGCCATGCTCTCGCCACCGATCAGCAGCGCATGGGTCAGCTTGAGGTGCTTGCCGTAATTGACGAAATTCTCCGCCACCTGCAACGCCAGTTCGCGCGTGGGTTCCAGTATGAGCGAACGCGGCATGCGCGCCCGCGCGCGTGAACCCTGCAGGATTTCAAGCATCGGCAGGGTGAAGGACGCGGTCTTGCCCGTGCCGGTCTGGGCAACCCCCAGCACGTCGCGGCCCATCAGCACATAGGGAATGGCCTGTGCCTGGATGGGGGTGGGATGACGGTATCCCATCTCATCAATCGCGCGCTGGATGGGTTCGGACAGGCCAAGTTCGGAAAACAGGGGCTGGGCCTGTTCGGGTTCCGCGTCTGCGGCAGGCGCGTCAGGCGTTACGGCCCCGTCCGTGCTGGTGGCAGGGGATGCGGTCACCGCCTTTTTCGCGGGACGGGCCGGGGCGGAGGAAGTTTTTTTGGCGCTCAAATTACTCTCGAACGTATCAGCAGATGAATATGGCCCCGTCCGATTGCCACCGTGTCGCGCTGTATCAGGCTGCCGTCCCTGATGTACCTGCAGCAATGCAGGGAAGGGGAGTGTGACACGCGGGGACAGGCCCCTCAGGCGCCACATTCCCTGTGCCTATCCATCTTTGCAACGGAAATCAAGGGGGCGTGAGGATACGCCCCCGCAATTTCAGAACGGATGCGCCAGGCAGGCGGTGATGATGGTCAGCACGCCCAGTCCGGCATTGAGCATGACCAGCGAGCGGATCGAGTCGAACACGCCCGGCCTGGGACGCAGCGCGCGGCGGGCCGTCTGGTAGGGTCCGAAATAGATGCGCGCGAACACGCCAGCCATGATCAGGCCGAAAAGCTGCATGAGGTTGATCGGCCATGGCACGACCGCGAAGCCGCCATCATGATAGATCAGCAGCCATCCCGTCACCAGGACCATGGGCATGGTATGCCAGACGATGCGGAAAAAGCGGTTCAGCGTCTGCAGGTGGACCGAGGCGCGCTGCGTCGGGTCCAGCAGCCCCAGGCTGGGCCTGAGCACGAAGGCCGCGTAGATCATGCCGCCAACCCATGTCGCCATGGCGGTAATATGAAGGGCGAGCACAAGGCTCCAGACTATGGACAGGGACATGAAGCCTCCTTGCGGGGGTAGGGTTAAGGAAAACGGTCATAGTGCCACAGGCAAGATGCAGGGTGCTTGTTTCCCCATTCCTGCATCATGTGCAAGGGCACTGACATGGCCGGAGTTGCCATAAAGGGGGCGGACATGCCTGACAATCAACCTTCCGGTGCCATCGCGCGCCACCTGCTGCTGCCCGCGCCGGCTGAAATGGCGCGGATTGACGCTGCGGCCAGCGTGCATGTGCCGGTGGCCACATTGATGGAAAGCGCGGGCCGCGCCGTTGCGCGCGCCATACGCCAGCATACCCGTCCGTGCCGGGTGCTGGTGCTGTGCGGGCCGGGCAATAATGGTGGCGATGGCTACGTTGCGGCACGCAGGCTGGCGGAGCACGGCTGGCCGGTCTCGGTCGCCATGCTGGCAGCCCCCCGTCCGGGCGGGGACGCGGCGGCAGCGGCGGCAGCGTGGCGCGGCCCCGTCGTGCCGTTTACGGCGGAGAGTGCCGCGCGTTTCGACCTGGTGGTCGATGCGGTGTTCGGCGCGGGGCTGAGCCGGGACGTGGGGGCGGACATCGCGGCAGTGCTGGGTGCGGCCCCCCGGCTTGTCGCCATCGACATGCCAACCGGCGTTGACGGGGCGACGGGGGCCGTGCGCGGCCACGCGGTGGCGGCCGAACTGACGGTCACGTTCTGCCGCCGCAAGCCCGGCCACCTGCTGCTGCCGGGGCGTACGCTGTGCGGGCGGGTGATCGTGGCGGATATCGGCATACCGGAAGCCGCGGTGGCCACCGTGCCGATTCGGACCTGGCACAACGAACCCGGCCTGTGGCGCCCGCCCGCCTGTGGGGTGGACAGCTATAAATACAGCCGGGGTGTCGTCAGCATCTGCGGAGGGGCGGAAATGCCCGGCGCCGCCCGCCTGTCCGCCGCAGGCGCCCGGGCCGCGGGTGCCGGGCTTGTCCGGCTGGCGGTGGGGGAGAGTGCCGGGATCTACCGCATGACCGCGCCTGCCGGGCTGATCGTGGATTCCGGCCCGCTGGCACAGTTGCTGGAGGATTCGCGCCGCCGCACATGGGTGTGTGGTCCCGGCCTGTCGGTGGCGGAAGTGGCGGCCACCTTTCCGGCACTGGTCCGGGCGGGGCGGGATGTCATTGCCGATGCGGGGGCCTTCAGCATGGCCGCCGGGGCGCCGCAGCGGCTGGAGGGGGCGGCCATCATCACGCCGCATATAGGCGAGTTCTCGCGCGTGTTCGGCCGGCCGGGGCCGGACCGGCTCACCGCCGCCCGCAATGCCGCCGCCCGCACCGGGGCGGTGACCGTGCTGAAGGGGCCGGACACCATCATCGCCAGTCCCGATGGCCGTATCGCCATAAACGACCATGCCACCCCCATGCTGGGCACGGCGGGGTCAGGTGATACGCTGACGGGAATCATCGCCGCGCTGCTGGCCGCCGGCATGCCCCGGTGGGAGGCGGCATGTGCCGGGGTCTGGCTGCATGGTGACGCGGCGCTGCATGCGGGGGCATGGCCGGTAGCCGAGGACTTTGACCGCCATGTGGGGGCCGCACGGGTGCGGGCTGAGGCCCTGGCGCAAAAAGTTTTGGGCTGAAAACACCTTTTCCTGCGTGTCGGGACCTTGCCCCATGGCGAATGGTGCGCTAAAGCCGCGCGCTTACAGCCTGGGCACTGTGCGGGCGTGGTGGAATTGGCAGACACGCCAGATTTAGGTTCTGGTGACGCAAGTCGTGGGGGTTCAAGTCCCTCCGCCCGTACCAAGATCCCGGCAAGTCGCGTTATGCGAACAGACGTGGTGGCCCAAGCGGCCTCTTGCGTTCTTTGATACGTTCTGACCGAGAGGATGGCCTGGCAGATGCAGGTTACTGAAACGCTTTCCGATGGCCTGAAGCGCGGGTTTACCGTTACGGTGCCTGCCGCGGAAATCGAGAGCAAGCGCACCGCGCGCCTGAAAGAAGTTGGACAGTCCATGAAGCTGCCGGGCTTCCGCCCCGGAAAGGTGCCGATGAGCATCCTGCAGCAGCGTTTTGGCGAATCTGTTCAGGGCGAGGTTCTGGAGCAGGTTGTCAGCGAGGCGACCCGCACCCTGCTGGACGAGCGTGGCCTGCGTCCTGCCATGCAGCCCCAGGTGGATCTGGTATCGGGCAGCGAGCCGGGCAGCAAGGCCGACCTGGTCTTTACCGTTGCGTTCGAGCTTCTGCCCGAAATCACCATTCCCGACCTGTCCACGCTGTCGCTCGTGCGCCTCAAGGCCGAGGTGAATGCCGAGACGGTGGACAAGGCGCTGGAGGAAATCGCAGGCCGCCAGCGTGAGTTCGAGAAGGTCGAGGAAGACCGTCCCGCCGCCGATGGCGACGTGGTGACGGTGGACTTCGTCGGCAAGATTGACGGCACGGCCTTTGAAGGCGGCTCCGCCGACGACGTGAATGTCGAACTGGGTGGCGCTGGCTTCATCCCCGGTTTTGCCGAGCAGATCGTGGGCATGAAGGCCGGTGACGAAAAGGTGATCACCGTGACCTTCCCCGCCGATTACGGCGCGGAGCACCTGGCGGGCAAGGAAGCGAACTTCGACATCAAGGTCAAGGAGCTGAAGCGTTCGGTTGAAGCCAAGATCGATGACGAACTGGCCAAGAAGCTCGGCTTCGAGGGGCTGGAGCAGGTGCGTGAACTGATCACCAAGCAGGTCGGTCAGGAATACGAGCAGCTTTCCCGCCTGCGCCTGAAGCGCGAACTGCTGGACAGGCTGGCGGAAAAGACCGACTTCGAGGCCCCTCCGGGCATGGTCGAGGCCGAGTTCAGCCAGATCTGGAACCGGATCGAGGAAGACCGCAAGGCCGGCCGCCTGGATGAGGAAGACAAGGACAAGGACGAGGACACGCTGCGCGCCGACTATCGCAAGATTGCCGAGCGCCGCGTGAAGCTGGGCCTGCTGCTGGCCGAGATTGGCCGGGTGAACAACATCACCGTGACGCAGGACGAAATCGTGCACGCCGTGCGCGCCGAGGCTTCGCGCTATCCGGGCCAGGAACAGGCCGTGTTCGAATATTTCTCCAAGAACCCGCAGGCGGTTGACGGGCTGCGCGGCCCCATCTTCGAAAACAAGGTCATCGACTACATCGTCGAGCTGGCCAAGGTCGAGGACAAGGACGTGACGCCGGAAGAACTGGCCGAAATGCCGGAAGCTGACGTCTGATCCGCTTCTTGCACATAGGTAGCGCATGCGGCGCGCGGAAGGCTCCCCTTCCGTGCGCCGTATGTGTTTGCGGGCAGGCGCACAGGCATGGTTTGTCACCCCGTTCGTGGCAAAATGACGGGGGTGGGGTGGTATCTGGCGTGTTTGTCTCTATTTTGTCATAAGTAACCGGGAAGGGCCCGGCTGCGTTGTGGCTGTCCGTGCGTCTCCCGCCGGGTAGCCCGCGTGGCCTCCGCCCTTGCCTTTCAGGATCGGGAATATGGCTATGAGGGATCGGGATCCCGTGGAGATCTTCAATAACGCTCTGGTACCCATGGTGGTTGAACAGACCTCCCGCGGGGAACGGGCATTCGACATCTATTCCCGCCTTCTGCAGGAACGGATCATTTTTCTGACCGGGCCGGTCTATGATCAGGTCGCGGCCGTGGTGTCGGCGCAGCTGCTCTATCTGGAAAGCGTGAACCCGACGAAGGAAATCTCGTTCTACATCAACAGCCCCGGTGGCGTGGTGTCAGCGGGGCTTGCGATCTATGATACCATGCAGTACATCCGCTCCCCCGTCAGCACGGTGTGCATCGGGCAGGCGGCGTCCATGGGTTCGCTCCTGCTCGCGGGTGGCGAGAAGGGGCGGCGCTTCGCCCTGCCCAATTCCCGCGTGATGGTGCACCAGCCTTCGGGCGGGGCACAGGGACAGGCCAGCGACATCGAGATCCAGGCCCAGGAAATCCTGACCATCCGCAAGCGCCTGAACGAAATCTACAACGAACATACCGGCCGCACGCTTGAGGAAATCGAGCGCAAGCTGGAGCGTGACAGCTACATGTCGGCGGAGGAAGCGCAGGCATTCGGCATTGTGGATGAAGTGGTCCGTCGTAACGTTGCGTCAAAGCCTGCTGAATAATCTGCACAGGGGGGCGCGCGCGCAGGTGCGCTCCCAGCCCCCGGGGGGAGTGGTCATCTGCGGCGTGCCGGGGTCTGCCTGTCCGGTCGCAAGGTATGGAGAAGTTCCCCCGCGCGGGAATAGGAGCGGTTATGAATAACAAATCCGGCGATTCCAAAAATACGCTTTACTGCTCGTTCTGCGGCAAGTCGCAGCATGAGGTCCGCAAACTGATCGCCGGTCCCACCGTGTTCATTTGCGACGAATGCGTCGAATTGTGCATGGACATCATCCGCGAGGAGCACAAGACGCATCTGGTCAAATCGCGTGACGGCGTGCCGACCCCGCGTGAAATCTGCAAGATCCTGGATGATTACGTGATCGGCCAGGCACATGCGAAAAAGGTGCTGTCGGTGGCCGTGCATAACCACTACAAGCGCCTGGCGCACGCGCAGAAGAACAATGATGTCGAGATCGCGAAGTCCAACATCATGCTGCTCGGCCCCACGGGTTCGGGCAAGACGCTGCTGGCCCAGACCCTTGCCCGCATTCTGGACGTGCCCTTCACCATGGCCGATGCCACCACCCTGACCGAAGCCGGCTACGTGGGTGAGGACGTGGAGAACATCATCCTCAAGCTGCTGCAGGCGGCGGACTACAACGTGGAGAAGGCCCAGCGCGGGATCGTCTATATTGACGAGATCGACAAGATTTCCCGCAAGTCGGACAATCCCTCCATCACCCGTGACGTGAGCGGTGAGGGCGTGCAGCAGGCGCTGCTCAAGATCATGGAAGGCACCGTGGCCTCCGTGCCGCCGCAGGGCGGGCGCAAGCACCCGCAGCAGGAATTCCTGCAGGTCGACACCACCAACATGCTGTTCATCTGTGGTGGGGCGTTTGCGGGGCTGGACAAGATCATCAGCGCGCGTGGCAAGGGTTCGGGCATTGGCTTCGGCGCCGATGTGCAGTCGCCCGAGGAGCGCCGCATGGGCGCGGTGCTGCGTGACGTGGAGCCCGAGGACCTGCTGAAATTCGGCCTGATTCCGGAGTTCATCGGCCGCCTGCCGGTTGTCGCGACCCTGGAGGACCTGGATGAGGCGGCCCTGATCGAGATCCTGACCAAGCCCAAGAACGCGCTGGTCAAGCAGTACGCGCGCCTGTTCCAGATGGAGGAAGTGCAGCTTACCTTTACCGAGGACGCGCTGCGCCAGATTGCCCAGCGCGCCATTGCGCGGCGTACCGGCGCGCGTGGCCTGCGCGCCATACTGGAGAGCATCCTGCTGTCGACCATGTTCGACCTGCCCGGCCTGAAGAATGTCGAGGAGGTCGTGGTCAACAAGGAAGTGGCGGAGGGCAAGGCCCAGCCCGTCTATGTGTATGGCAAGAACGAACCGGCCGAGCAGTCCGCCTGAGGACCGGGCCGGGTTCACGCCGAATTATCACCACCGGACTTGCGGTGGTGGGGCGTCGTGACAACATGAAGTGAAGTTGTCGCACATGCGGCGCAACGGATGGGCAGGCCACCAGATCGGGTGTCCATCCGGGATCGTCCATCAGGAGGTCAAAAACAAGATGTCAAAAACTGACAGGCTGACATCGGTACCCGAGGGCACCGAAACCATGGATAAGAAGACGGTCGCCCCCGTCGCGGCCCCGCATGGGGCGGAGGAGACGGGCGGCGCGCAGGACACCATTGCCGTCCTGCCGCTGCGCGATATCGTGGTTTTCCCGCATATGATCGTGCCGCTGTTTGTCGGGCGCGAGAAATCCGTCCGCGCGCTTGAGGCCGTGACCCGCAGCGACAAGCAGATCCTGCTGGTGGCGCAGAAGAACGCGGCGCAGGATGACCCGGCGCCGGGTGATATCTACCGCTATGGCACGGTTTCCACCATCCTGCAGCTGCTCAAGCTGCCCGACGGCACGGTCAAGGTGCTGGTGGAGGGGGGGCGGCGTGCCCATATCACCGCCCTGCAGGAGATTGACGGTCACTTCGAGGCCCAGATCGAGGATGTGCCCGAGCAGGAAACCGACGGCAAGGAAGCCGAGGCCATTGGCCGTACACTGATCGGGCAGTTCGAGCAGTACATCAAGCTGAACAAGAAGATCGCGCCAGAGGTGCTGGTCTCGCTCAACCAGATTGATGACCTGTCGAAGCTGGCGGACACCATTGCAAGCCACCTGAACCTGAAGATTCCCGAAAAGCAGGAAATCCTTGAAATCCAGGACGTGAATGCACGTCTGGAACGGGTTTTCGCGCATATGGAAGCTGAAATCGGCGTGCTGCAGGTGGAAAAGCGCATCCGTAACCGCGTGAAGCGGCAGATGGAAAAGACGCAGCGCGAGTACTATCTGAACGAGCAGCTCAAGGCGATCCAGAAGGAACTGGGCGAAGGCGAGGACGGCAAGGACGAAACCGCCGAGCTTGAGGAAAAGATTGCCAAGACCAGGCTGAGCAAGGAAGCGCGCGACAAGGCGGTGGCCGAGCTGAAGAAGCTGCGGACCATGAGCCCGATGTCGGCCGAATCGACGGTGGTGCGCAATTACCTTGACTGGATTCTGGGCATCCCGTGGAAAAAGCGCTCCAAGGTCCGCCATGACCTGTCCGAAGCCCAGAAGGTGCTCGATACCGACCATTACGGGCTGGAGAAGGTCAAGGAACGCATCATCGAGTATCTGGCCGTGCAGAGTCGCGCGCAGAAGCTCAAGGGGCCGATCCTGTGCCTTGTGGGGCCGCCGGGTGTGGGCAAGACCTCGCTTGCAAAGTCCATCGCCAAGGCGACGGGGCGGCAGTATGTCCGCATGTCGCTGGGTGGCATGCGTGACGAGGCCGAGATCCGGGGCCATCGGCGCACCTATATCGGGTCCATGCCGGGCAAGATCATCCAGGGGATGAAGAAGGCCAAGACGTCCAACCCGCTGTTCCTGCTGGATGAGATCGACAAGCTGGGGGCCGACTGGCGCGGTGATCCGTCATCCGCGCTGCTGGAGGTGCTGGACCCCGAGCAGAATTCCACCTTTGGCGATCATTATCTGGAGGTCGATTATGACCTGTCGGATGTGATGTTCATCACCACCGCCAACAGCCTGAACATGCCCCAGCCGCTGCTGGACCGTATGGAGATCATCCGCCTGTCGGGCTACACCGAGGACGAGAAGGTCGAGATTGCCAGGCGCCACCTGCTGACCAAGCAGACGGAGGCCAACAACCTCAAGCCGGGCGAGTGGTCGGTGTCGGATGACGCGCTGCGCGAACTGATCCGCAGCTACACGCGTGAGGCCGGGGTGCGTAACCTGGAACGTGAAATCGCGACTCTGGCCCGCAAGGCCGTGACCGAGATCGTGACGGGCAAGGCCAGGAACGTGGCGATCACGGCCGAAAACCTGGAGAAATATGCAGGCGTGAAGCGTTTCCGCCATGGCGAGACCGAGTCGGAAGACATGGTCGGAGTCGTGACCGGACTGGCCTGGACCGAGGTGGGGGGCGAGATCCTGACCATCGAAAGCGTGATGGTGCCCGGCAAGGGCAACATCAAGCTGACCGGCAAGCTGGGCGACGTGATGAAGGAAAGCGTGGCTGCCGCCCTGTCCTATGTCCGTAGCCGCGCCGTGACCTTTGGCATCAGTCCCGACCTGTTTGAAAAGCGTGACCTGCATGTGCATGTGCCCGAAGGGGCCACGCCCAAGGACGGGCCATCGGCCGGTATTGCCATGGCAACGTCCATCGTCAGCGTCATGACGGGCATTCCGGTGCGCCGGGATGTGGGCATGACGGGCGAAATCACGCTGCGTGGCCGCGTACTGCCGATCGGCGGGCTGAAGGAAAAGCTTCTGGCTGCCCACCGTGCGGGGCTGACGACCATCTTCATCCCCAAGGACAATGAAAAGGATCTGGTGGATATTCCCGATGTCGTGACATCGGCGCTGACCATCCTGCCCGTGGCGCATGTGGATGAGGTGATCGGGCAGGCACTGGTGCATAAACCGGAGCCGATCGAGTGGACGGAGCCGGTGGCGCCGGCCACATCGGAAGGCAAGGGCACGCCCGCACTGACCCATTGAGCACGTTGTGGTGATGGTGCTGGGTCGCAAAATTGTCATGATGAAGGGGAATGACGGATTTTCTCGGTCATTCCCCGAATTCTGTCGGTTGACGTGAGAAAAAACAGCGGCATAGTGCGTGCAGAAATGCGGCGCGACTTTTGAACGATTGCGTAGGCGCACAGTATAAAGAAAGGCGTAAAATGGAGAAGCCACTTAACAAGCAGGAACTCGTCGCTGCTGTAGCCGAGGAAGCCGATCTGGCCAAGGCAAAGGCTGGCGAAGTGGTTGATGCGGTTTTCGGTGCGATCGAAAAGGCCCTGGCCAGCAAGCAGGAAGTCCGTCTGGTCGGGTTCGGTACGTTCGTGACCGCAACCCGCAAGGCAGCCAAGGGGCGCAACCCCCGCACGGGTGAACCGCTGGATATCCCGGCTTCCACATCCGTGCGCTTCAAGCCGGGCAAGAACCTGAAGGAAGCGGTCAGCAAGTAAGGCCATTTCCGTTCGGGAAAAAAAGAAGGGGCAATCCATTTTTTGGGTTGCCCCTTTTTTTGCAATCCCTTACTAGGGGCGCGGGCGATTAGCTTAGCGGTAGAGCATCTCGTTTACACCGAGAGGGTCGGCGGTTCGATCCCGTCATCGCCCACCATGTTTTCCTGTTCCCGCACTGCAGCAGGGAAAATGCACCACGCGGGTGTAGCTCAGTTGGTTAGAGCGCCGGCCTGTCACGCCGGAGGTCGCGGGTTCGAGCCCCGTCACTCGCGCCATTACGGCACATAATCCGGATACCATGACCGTAACGCCAGACGCGCCCGCGCTGGCGTTTTTTTTATGCCTGATCCACACGAAAAAATGAAAACAAAAAACCGTGCCATGAAAGTAATGGTCACATAATATTGACAGATCCGGTCCTGTATTTTTCCCTCACAGTAATGTTCCTGAAAGAACACGGTTAAGTAACTGTTCCCTGAACCATGTTGGGGCTAGCATCCCTGAAGCCAGACATAAGTCGATAAAGACAGCAGATGGCTGATTAACAGGTTGGGAACACGGAAGATGCATTCCGTTATCGCTGATTATTTACCCGTTCTCATATTCGGGTGCATCGCGGTTGTGATCGCGGGGGCGATGCTGGGCAGTTCGCTGCTGTTCGGCCACCAGAAGCCCTATGCCGAGAAAACGTCCGCCTATGAATGTGGTTTCGAAGCGTTTGACGATGCGCGTCACCGCTTTGACGTGCGCTTCTATCTGGTGGCGATCCTTTTCATCATTTTCGACCTGGAGGTCGCGTTCCTCTTTCCCTGGGCGCTGAGCCTGTCACGGATCGGGTGGTTCGGCTTCGCGTCCATGATGGGTTTCCTTGGCGTTCTGGTCGTCGGCTTCATTTACGAATGGAGCAAGGGCGCGCTGGACTGGGATTGAGCATGACAGGAGAGGGCGTACCAATGGCCAATGACACACCCGGCACGGAGCGTCCGGCGGACAGCATAGCCTGGAACCGGGAAATGCTGCCCCCGGGGCCGGAGCAGGACGCCGTGATCAAGGGCATTACCGGCGAGATGACCGAAAAGGGCTTCGTGGTCGCGAACCTGGACAGGCTGGTCAACTGGGGGCGCACGGGCAGCCTGTGGCCCATGTCCTTCGGCCTGGCGTGCTGCGCGGTGGAAATGATCCACGCCTACATGCCGCGCTACGATCTGGACCGCATGGGCATCATCCCGCGCGGCTCGCCCCGCCAGTCGGACGTGATGATCGTGGCGGGCACGCTGACCAACAAGATGGCCCCCGCCCTGCGCCGGGTTTACGACCAGATGGCCGAGCCGCGCTGGGTCATCTCCATGGGGTCATGCGCCAATGGCGGCGGGTATTACCACTATTCCTATTCCGTGGTGCGCGGATGCGACCGAATCGTGCCGGTGGATGTGTACGTGCCCGGCTGCCCGCCCACGGCGGAAGCGCTGATTTACGGCATTCTGCAGCTCCAGAAGAAAATCCGCAGGACAGGGACCATACGCCGTGGCTGACCCAGCAAATCCCCCCCCCGCCACGGGTGGCCCGACGCGCGTGGTCCCCGGCACGCTGGGCGCCATTGCCTTCCGCCTGTCCACCGCCGTGCCCGGCATCCTTTCCGCCAGTATCGAAAAAGGGGAACTGGTGGTGCGGACCACGCGCACGCGACTGCTGGCGCTCATGTCCCTGCTGCGTGACGACCCGCGTTATGCCTGCCAGCAGGTGATGGACATATGCGGTGTGGACTTTCCCGAACGCGCGGAGCGTTTCGATGTGGTCTACAACCTGCTGTCCGTCACCCATAACCACCGCATCCGCGTGATCGTGACCACGGATGAGACCTCTGCCGTGCCATCGGTGCACCAGCTCTGGCCCGCGGCCACATGGTGGGAGCGCGAGGCCTATGACCTGTTCGGCATCCTGTTTACCGACCAGCCGGACCTGCGCCGCATCCTGACCGATTATGGATTTGAGGGCCATCCGCTGCGCAAGGACTTCCCGCTGACCGGCTATGTCGAGCTGCGCTACGACGAGGAACGGCGGCAGGTCGTGTACGAGCCGGTGAACCTGGTGCAGGACTTCCGCAATTTCGATTTTGAATCGCCATGGGAAGGCATCCTGACACTGCCGGGCGATGAAAAGGCGCATGCTGCCCGCCAGGACATGAAACGACAGGGATAGGCGACAGATGAGCGACGTAACCCTTCGTAGCGATACGGACATCCCCGACAGCCTGCTGCCGGAAGAGGCGGATGGCGATGTGAAGCGCCATGTGGTGGAAATCGACTCCCACGCGCTGAACTTCGGCCCCCAGCATCCTTCCGCCCACGGCGTGCTGCGACTGGTGCTGGAAATGGAGGGCGAGGTCGTTGCCCGCGCCATCCCGCATGTCGGCCTGCTGCATCGCGGCACGGAAAAGCTGATCGAATACAAGACGTATCCCAAGGCGCTGCCGTATTTTGACCGCCTCGATTACGTCTCCCCCATGTGCGAGGAACAGGCCTTTGCCCTGGCGGTGGAAAAACTGCTGGGCATCGAGGCCCCGGAGCGCGCGAAGTGGATCCGGGTCATGTTTGCCGAGATCACGCGCATCCTGAACCACATCCTTAACCTGACATCATTCGGGCTGGACTGCGGGGCGCTGACGCCCGCGCTGTGGGGGTATGAGGAACGCGAGAAGCTGATCGAGTTCTATGAAGCCGCATCCGGCGCGCGCTTCCATGCCAATTACGTCCGCCCCGGCGGGGTGGCGCAGGACCTGCCCGCCGGGCTGGAGGACCGTATTGCCGACTGGGCACGGACCTTCCCGCAGTGGATCGATGACCTTGAGGCGCTCCTGACCGGCAACCGCATCTGGAAGCAGCGTACGGTGGGCATTGGCGTGTTCACCACCGAACAGGCACTGGCCTGGGGCTTCAGCGGCCCGTGCCTGCGCGCTTCGGGCGTACCATGGGACCTGCGGCGCAGCCAGCCCTATGACAATTACGACAAGGTCGAATTCAACGTACCCGTGGGCCGGCAGGGTGACTGTTACGACCGTTACCTGATCCGCGTGGCCGAAATGCGCGAGAGCGTGAAGATTATCAACCAGTGCCTGGAACAGATCCGGCCCGGCCCGGTCAAGGTGCAGGACCACAAGATCACGCCCCCGCCGCGCCGGGAGATGAAGCGTTCGATGGAAGCGCTGATCCACCACTTCAAGCTGTTTACCGAAGGCTATCATGTGCCGCCCGGTGCCACCTACACCGTGACCGAAACGCCCAAGGGCGAGTTTGGCGTGTATCTGGTGGCCGATGGCAGCAACCGGCCGTATCGCTGCAAGATCCGGCCCACGGGTTTTTCCCATCTCCAGGCAATCGACGAGATGTCGCGCCGGCACATGCTGGCGGATGCCGTGGCCATTATCGGGTCGCTTGATCTGGTATTTGGCGAGATTGACAGGTGACCGACATGTCCGCCCAGCCCAGCGCGCCCGAGGGCGCCGAACCCACCCATTTTGAATTTGACCAGGACAGCGAACGGCAGATCGCGGCCGTCCTTGCCAAATACCCGCCCGAGCGCAAGGCAAGCGGCGTGCTGCCGCTGCTGTATGTGGTGCAGAAGCAGATGGGCCGCCAGACCGGCAGCGCGTGGATTCCGCGCGTGGCCATGGACGTGGTGGCCGAACGGCTGGAGATGGCCCCGATCCGGGTGTACGAGGTCGCGACCTTCTACCTCATGTTCAACACGAAGCCGATCGGCCGGTACCACCTGCAGGTCTGCACCACCACATCATGCTGGCTGCGTGGCTCCGATGACGTGACAGCGGCATGCAAGGCGGCCACGGGCATCAAGGCGTTTGGCGAGACCAGTGCCGACGGCCTGTTCACCCTGACCGAGGTCGAATGCCTTGGCGCCTGCGCCAATGCCCCGATCCTGCAGGTGGATGACGATTATTACGAGGATCTGGACGGTCCGCGCACCGAGGAACTGATCGCGGCACTCAAACGCGGCGAACGTCCCACGCCCGGCCCCACAATCGACCGCCTGAACTCTGCCCCCGCGGGCGGCCGCAAGGTCCTGGTGGGTGACATGGCGCAGAAACCGCAGGGGCAGGAGTAAGGCCATGCTGCAGGACAAGGACCGCATCTTCACCAACCTGTATGGCCAGGGTGACTGGACTCTGGCCGGCGCCCGCGCCCGGGGTGACTGGGATGGCACGGCGGAGATACTGGCGCGCGGGCGTGACGCCATCATCAACGAGATGAAGGCCTCCGGCCTGCGTGGGCGCGGGGGGGCGGGTTTCCCCACCGGCGTCAAATGGTCGTTCATGCCCAAGAAGAATGACGGGCGGCCGCATTACCTCGTCATCAATGGCGATGAGTCGGAACCCGGCACCTGCAAGGACCGCGAGATCCTGCGCCATGACCCGCACAAGCTGGTGGAAAGCGCGCTGATCGCCTCCTTCGCCATGGGGGCGCATGCGGCCTACATCTACATCCGGGGCGAGTTTTATAACGAGGCCATGCACCTCCAGCATGCCATTGACGAGGCGTATGCCGCCGGCCTGATCGGCCCGAACGCCTGTGGGTCGGGCTGGGATTTCGACTTCTACATCCATCGTGGCGCGGGCGCCTACATTTGCGGTGAGGAAACCGCGCTGCTGGAAAGCCTGGAGGGCAAGAAGGGCCAGCCGCGCATGAAGCCGCCTTTCCCCGCCGCCATGGGCCTGTACGGCTGCCCCACCACGGTCAACAATGTGGAAAGCATCGCGGTGTCCGCCACCATCCTGCGCCGGGGGGCGGCATGGTTCTCGGGTCTGGGGCGGCCCAACAACGCGGGCACCAAGCTCATGGCCATATCGGGCCACGTCAACACGCCCTGCGTGTTTGAGGAAGAACTGGGTGTTCCGATGCGCGAACTGATCGAAAAGCATGGCGGTGGCGTGCGTGGCGGGTGGGACAACCTGCTGGCGGTCATTCCCGGCGGCTGCTCGGTACCCATGCTGCCGCGCGATGTGTGTGACACCGTGCTGATGGATTACGACAGCCTGCGCGCCGAAGGTTCCGGCCTGGGTACGGGCTGCATGATCGTGATGGACAAATCCACCGACATCATCGCGGCCATCGCCCGGTTTTCGAAATTCTTCAAGCACGAAAGCTGTGGCCAGTGCACGCCCTGCCGCGAGGGCACGGGATGGATGATGCGCATCATGGACCGCATGGTGCAGGGGCGTGCCGAAATCGAGGAAATCGACATGCTCGAACAGGTCACCCGCCAGGTGGAAGGACACACCATCTGCGCGCTGGGCGATGCGGCGGCATGGCCGATACAGGGGCTGATCCGCCGGTTCCGCCCGGTCATGGAAGAACGCATCCGCGCCTACAAGGCAGCGCATGGGGGTGGCCGTATCGTGCAGGTACCGGCGGGCCTGGTTGAAGCGGCGGAGTAGGAACAGTGGTAAAAGTAACCGTTGACGGTATTCCGGTGGAAGTCGCGGCAGGCTCCTCCGCACTTCAGGCCTGTGAAGCGGCGGGCAAGGAAATCCCGCGTTTCTGTTATCATGAACGCCTGTCGGTGGCGGGTAACTGCCGGATGTGCCTGGTCGAGGTCTCGGGCGGGCGCAAGCCGGTGGCTTCATGCGGCTTCCCCATTGGCGAGGGGATGCAGATCTTCACCGATACCGAGGTGGTGCGCCGTGCGCGGCGCGCGGTGATGGAGTTCCTGCTCATCAACCACCCGCTGGACTGCCCGATCTGCGATCAGGGTGGCGAGTGTGACCTGCAGGACCAGGCCTTCGGCTATGGCGCGGACCATTCCCGCTACCGCGAGAACAAGCGCGCGGTAACCGACAAGTATCTTGGCCCGCTGGTCAAGACCGTGATGACGCGCTGCATCCAGTGCACGCGCTGCATCCGTTTTTCCACCGAAGTGGCGGGCGTGCCCGAACTGGGTGGCGTCTCACGCGGTGAAAATCTGGAAATCACCAATTACGTCGAAAAGGCGCTGACATCCGAACTGTCGGGCAACCTGATCGATATCTGCCCCGTGGGCGCACTGACATCGCAGCCCTATGCCTTCAGCGCCCGGTCGTGGGAGCTCAAGCGCACGGACTCGATCGATGTGTGCGACGCGGTGGGCACCAACATCGTCATGCAGGCCCGTGGCGCCTCCGTGCTGCGGATCGTACCGCGTATCAATGACGAGGTGAACGAGGAATGGCTGGCCGACAAGGGGCGCTTCGTGGTCGATGGCTTCCGCCGCCGCCGCCTTGACCGGCCCTGGATACGGGTGGACGGCAAACTGCAGCCCGCAGGCTGGCAGGATGCCTTTGCCACCATCGCCACCCGGCTCAAGGGCATGCCGGGCGAACGGATCGGCGCGATCGCGGGCGACATGTGCGATGCCGAGAGCATGATGGCGCTAAAAGACCTGATGACGGCGCTTGGTTCCCCCAATATCGACTGCCGGCAGGACGGCGCGCAGTACGATCTTTCGCGGCGGGATTTCTACACCTTCAATACCGGCATCACCGGCATAGAGGAAGCGGACGCGCTGCTGATCGTAGGCTCCATCCCCCGGCAGGAAGCGCCGGTGCTCAATGCCCGCATCCGCAAGCGCTTCGTCGACGCCGGGCGCGGTGGCTTCCCCATCGCCATGATCGGCGCACCCAACGCCGACCCGACCTATGCGGCCGAAGTGCTGGGCGAGGGGCCGGATGTGCTGGCGCGACTTGCGGCGGGCGCGCTGCCCTTTGCCGAAGTGCTGAAGAACGCGAAGAAGCCCATGGTCATGGTCGGCCACGGCGCCCTGACCCGGCCGGATGGACAGGCCATAGCCCGTGCCTGCTGGGAACTGGCGGTGCAGGTCGGTGCGATCGGCACGGACTGGCATGGCTTCAACGTGCTGCATACGGCGGCCAGCCGGGTGGCCGGGCTGGACCTTGGCCTGGTGCCGGGGCCAGGGGGGCGCGACGTTGCGGGCATGCTGGCGGGCGGGGTGGACGTGCTGTGGCTGCTGGGGGCGGATGAGCTCCCCATCGGGCGCATCGGACCGGAAACCTTTGTCATCTATCAGGGCCATCATGGTGACGCGGGGGCCGCGCGGGCCGATGTGATCCTGCCCGGCACGCTCTATGCCGAAAAGCCGGGCACCTACACCAATACCGAAGGGCGCGTGCAGCAGGCCTTCCGCGCCGTCATGCCGCCGGGGGATGCGCGGGAGGACTGGCGCATCCTGCGCGCCTTCTCCGAAGTGGTGGACCATAAGCTGCCCTATGACACGATCGACGCGCTGCGCGCGCGCATGGTGCGGGCCAACCCCGTGTTCGGTCAGGCGCAATGGGCGCGTTCAGGCACATCCGACACCACGGGTCCGCAGGCGGGCAACACCCCGGTGGCGGCGGATGCGTTCCGGCCGGTCATTGCCGATTATTACCTGACCCATGCCGTGTGCCGCGCAAGCCCCACCATGGAAACCTGTTCGGGGATTTACGTGCACCCGGCAAACCAGGCGGCGGAGTAGGACCATGGCGGATTTCTTCTTTCACACCACGCTGGGCCAGATCCTGCTGATCGTGCTGGAATCACTGGCGGTCCTGGTGCCGCTGCTGCTGGGGGTGGCGTATCTGACACTGGCCGAGCGCAAGGTGATGGCCGCGATGCAGCTGCGCAAGGGGCCGAACGTGAACGGTCCGTTCGGCGTGCTGCAGGCCTTTGCCGATGCCATCAAGATGCTGACCAAGGAGACGGTCATCCCCGCGGGTGCGAACCGGATGCTGTTCCTGTTCGCACCGTTCCTGACCTTTTCGCTGGCCATGATCGCGTGGGCGGTCATTCCCACGGGCAACGGGCTGGCCATCGCCAACATCAATGTGGGCATCCTGTACCTGCTGGCCATCTCCTCGCTTGGTGTCTACGGCATGCTGATTGCGGGGTGGGCGTCCAATTCCAAATACGCCTTCCTTGGCGGCCTGCGCTCGGCGGCGCAGATGGTGTCCTACGAGGTCTCGATCGGGCTGGTGATCGTATGCGTACTGCTGGCGGTGGGCAGCCTCAACCTGAATGACATCGTGCTGGCGCAGCGCCATGTATGGTTCTGCCTGCCCATGTTCCCGATGTTCATCGTGTTCTTCATCTCGGCGCTGGCCGAGACCAACCGCGCGCCCTTTGACCTGCCAGAAGGCGAGAGCGAGCTGGTGGCGGGTTTCTTTGTCGAATATTCGGCCCTGGCATTCGGCCTGTTCTTCCTGGGTGAATACGCGAACATGTTCCTCATGTCCGGCATGGTCAGCATCCTGTTCCTGGGTGGGTGGCTGCCGCCGCTGGGGATTGCGCCCTTTACCTGGATACCGGGGCCGCTGTGGCTGATCGCCAAGATCCTGTTCTGCCTGTTCGTGTTCATCTGGGTGCGCGCGACATTCCCCCGCTACCGCTACGACCAGCTCATGCGGCTGGGCTGGAAGGTGTTCCTGCCGTTCTCGCTGGCGTGGATGGTACTGACGGCGGGGTTCCTGATGGTAACGGGCCTTCTGCCCGGAGGAGTAGGCTGATGGGTACCCTGAGCAAAGCCGCCCGCTCCATGCTGCTGTCCGAACTGGTGGCGGGCATGGGCGTGACACTGAAGGCGTTCTTCAAGCCGAAGGCCACGATCAACTACCCGTATGAAAAGGGCGTGCTCTCGCCGCGTTTCAGGGGGGAGCACGCATTGCGGCGCTACCCCAATGGGGAGGAACGCTGCATTGCCTGCAAGCTGTGCGAGGCGACATGCCCCGCCGAGGCGATCACGATCGAGGCCGAACCGCGCGATGACGGCTCACGCCGCACCACGCGCTACGATATCGACATGACCAAGTGCATCTATTGCGGCCTGTGCGAGGAAGCCTGCCCGGTGGATGCCATTGTCGAAGGGCCGAATTACGAGTTCGCGACCGAAACCCGCGAAGAACTGATGTACAACAAGGACAAGCTTCTGGCCAATGGCGACCGCTGGGAAAGCGTGCTTGCCCGCAGGCTCGAGCTTGATGCCCCGTACCGCTGACAGTGCACGGCGGGTGCGGCCCAGCGCACGCCCGCCATGCCAGCAGGAGGAAAGATCCATGCGGCAGGAAGCTCACCCATGATGACCCAGATTGTCTTCTACGTTTTCGCGGCGGTCCTTGTCCTGTCCGCCACCATGGTGGTGTGTGCGCGCAATCCCGTGCATTCGGTGCTGTTCCTTATCCTTGCGTTCTTCAACGCGGCGGGGCTGTTCCTGATCGCGGGGGCCGAGTTCCTGGCCATGACGCTGGTCATTGTCTATGTCGGCGCGGTCGCCGTCCTGTTCCTGTTCGTGGTCATGATGCTGGACGTCAACTTCACCCGCATGCGTGAAGGCGTGCAGCGCTACGCGCCCATTGGCGGGCTGGTGGGCGGTGTGCTGCTGGTGGAACTGGTCATGGCGTTTGCGCGCTGGCGCAGTGCCTCCAACATCGACCAGATCGCGCATCTGGTGCCCTCGTCCCCCACGCGCACCAACACGGCGGCGCTGGGGGATGTGATCTATACCCACTACATCTTCCTGTTCCAGTCCTGCGCGCTGGTGTTGCTGGTGGCCATGATCGGCGCGATCGTGCTGACCCTGCGCGACCGGCCCAGCGGGCGCCGCCAGAATATCGACCGCCAGCATGACCGCGTGCCGCATGATTCGCTGGAAATGCTGCAGGTGCCCCTTGGCGCGGGTGTAGCGGCCCAGGGCGGCTTCCTGCGCCCGCATGAAAGTTACGACGTGGCCGCCGTGCCCGGCACCTATGGCACCGAAGCCTGGCGTGTGCGTGAGGCGGCGGAAGAAACGCAGGCCGTACTGGTGGTCACGAAACCGGCCGAAAGCACGAAAGGAAAGGGCGATGCATAGCCCGATCGAGGCGATAGGTCTTGCACCCTATCTGAGCGTTGGCGCGATCCTGCTGGTACTGGGGGTGTTCGGCATTTTCCTCAACCGCAAGAACGTCATCATCATCCTGATGTCGATCGAGCTGATCCTGCTTTCGGCCAACATCAACTTCGTGGCGTTCTCGGCTGCGACGGGTGACCTGTCGGGCCAGGTGATGACGCTGTTCGTGCTGACCATCGCGGCCGCCGAATCCGCCATCGGGCTGGCGATTGTCACGGTCTATTTCCGCAATCGCGGGTCGATCGAGGTCGACGATATCACGATGATGAAGGGGTAGGGACAATGCAGGCAGCATCCTTCCTGTTTGAAGTAGCGGTGTTCGCACCCCTTGTCGGTTTTCTGGTCGCCGGTGGTTTCGGCCACCTTATGGGTGATGCGGCGGCGCGGGTGGTCACCATAGCCCTCATGACCTGCGCCGCCCTGTCCGCCATTGGCGTGCTGGGGTTCGAGACGGGTGACGTGGGCACGTTTGCCGTGCCGGTGGCCGACTGGATCCATGCGGGCCGTTTTCATGCCGACTGGCAGCTGCGCATGGACATGCTTTCGGTCAGCGTGGTGGCCATGGTCACCGTGGTCTCGCTGCTGGTGCATGTGTACAGCGTGGGCTACATGGCGCATGAGGCACAGCCGGTCTACCGCTTCTTCTCCTACCTGTCGCTGTTCACCTTTGCCATGCTCATGCTGGTCACGTCGGACAACCTGCTCCAGCTTTTCTTTGGCTGGGAAGGGGTGGGACTGGCCAGTTACCTGCTGATCGGCTACTGGTACGACCGGTCTTCCGCCTGTGCCGCGGCCATCAAGGCGTTCGTGGTCAACCGCGTGGCCGACCTGTTCTTCCTGCTGGGCATCTCGCTCATCTTCATCCGCCTTGGCAGCGTGTCGTATGACGATATTTTCGCCGCCATCCCCTATCATGTGAATGACACGTTCCAGCTGTTCGGCACGCATCCGCTGCTGGAAGTCATCGCAACACTGCTTTTCATCGGTGCGATGGGCAAGTCGGCCCAGCTGTTCCTGCACACCTGGCTGCCGGACGCGATGGAGGGGCCGACCCCGGTTTCCGCCCTGATCCACGCGGCCACCATGGTCACGGCGGGCATCTTCCTTATGGTGCGCATGTCGCCGCTGGTGGAACTGGCCCCGGTCACGCGCGACCTGATCGTGCTGGTGGGGGGCACGACCAGCTTCTTTGCCGCGACCGTGGGGCTGGTGCAGCCCGACATCAAGCGCACCATCGCCTATTCCACCTGTTCGCAGCTGGGCTACATGTTCGTGGCGGTGGGTGTGGGGGCGTATCAGGCCTCGATGTTCCACCTGACAACCCATGCCTTCTTCAAGGCGCTGCTGTTCCTTGGCGCGGGCTGCGTGATCCATGCCGTGCGTGATGAGCAGGACATGTTCCGCATGGGTGGGCTGTGGCGGAAAATCCCCCTGACCTATGCCGCCATGTGGATCGGCAGCCTGGCGCTGGCCGGTATCTTCCCCTTTGCCGGTTACTGGTCGAAGGATGCGATACTGGAGGCGGCATGGATGTCGGGTTCCACCATGGGTCATTACGGCTGGGTCATGGGCTGCATCACCGCGTTCCTGACCGCGCTGTACAGCTGGCGGCTGATCTTCCTGGTCTTCCATGGCACGCCGCGTGACGCACACCTGAACGCGGGCGCGCATGAAAGCCCGCCGTCGATGCTCATGCCGCTGGCCGTGCTGTCCGTTGGCGCGGTTGTGGCGGGGGTCGCGCTGGCACCCTTCTATATCGGCGCCCGTCAGGTGGCGTTCTGGAACGGGGCGATTGCCGCCATTTCCGGCCATGACATCATGGCCCAGCTGGAGGAGACGCCGGGCATCATCGCGCTGGTGCCGACCTTTGCCGCGGTGGCGGGCATTGTGGTGGCCTATGTGTGCTACATCGCAAGCCCCGGCATTCCGGTGGCCATGGCGCGCGGCCTGCGCCCGCTTTATCTGTTCCTGCTCAACAAATGGTATTTCGACGAGTTGTACGACTTCATTTTCGTCCGCCCCTACCGCGCGCTCGCGCGCTTCCTGTGGAAAGACGTGGATGAGGACGTGGTCGAGGGCATACCCGAGGGCCTTGCCCGCCTGACCGCGGGCAGCGCCGGACAGGCCGTGCGCGTGCAGACCGGCTCGATTGCCGTCTATGCCTTTTCCATGCTGATCGGGCTGGTGGTGCTGCTGTCCACCATGCTGTTCACCCGCTAACCCCAAGGATGTCAGGGCCACACCAATGAACTGGACACTTGCTCTGCCCGAAATCGTGCTGGCCCTGTCGGGGCTGGCCATCCTGCTGGCCGGGGTGATGCAGAAGCGCGGGCAGGCCTTCTTCTCCTGCACGATGATGACGCTGCTGGCGCTGGTGGTCACCGGCATCCTTGTGGTGCTGGCACCCGATGGCACCGGCTACGGGCATGTTTTTGTCAATGACGGGTTTGCCCGCTTCATGAAAGTGCTCAGCCTGACCGGGGCAGCACTCTCGCTGGTGCTGAGCGTGGGTTATGCGCGGGAGATGGAAATCGACAGGTTCGAATTCCCGGTCCTGATCGCGTTTTCCACGCTGGGCACCATGATCATGGCGTCCTCGGGCAATCTCATGACGCTGTTCGTGGGGCTGGAGCTTTCGTCACTGGCCATCTACATCCTGTGCGCCTTTGCGCGCGACCGGGTTACGGCGGCGGAGGCGGGGCTGAAGTATTTCGTGCTCGGCTCACTGGCGTCGGGGCTGCTGCTTTATGGCATCTCGCTGGCCTATGGCTTTGGTGGCACGCTGGAATATGCGGGCCTGCAACAGGCGGTGCGCGGCAGCGCGGTGCTGCCCGCCGGGCTTATGGTGGGGATCGTGTTCGTGCTGGTGGGGCTGTGCTTCAAGCTGTCCATGGTGCCGTTCCATATGTGGACGCCGGATGTGTACCAGGGTGCGCCCAGTCCGGTTACCGCCTATATGGCGGGGGCGCCCAAGGTCGCGGCATTCGCGGTGCTGCTGCGGGTCATGGCCGGTCCCTTCGGCAGCATGATGCCGCAATGGCAGCTGCTGATCGAGGTGGTGTCCGCCGCCTCCATGCTGTTCGGCGCGCTTGCGGCCATTCCGCAGGTCAACATCAAGCGGCTCATGGCCTATTCCTCCATCGGGCACATGGGCTACGCCATGATCGGCCTTGCGGCGGGCACGGCGGAGGGCACGCGCGGCACGCTGGTCTATCTTGTGACCTACCTGTTCATGAATGTGGGCGCGTTTGCCGGGATCGTGGCCATGCGACGCAAGGGCCATGCGGTCAGCCGCATCAGTGACCTGGCGGGGCTTGGGCGCAGCGACCCGGGCCTTGCGCTGGCCATGGCGGTGTTCATGTTCTCCATGGCCGGGGCGCCGCCGCTGGCCGGGTTCTTTGGCAAGCTCATGGTGTTTTACGCCGCCATCAACGCACAGCTTTACGCGCTGGCCGCAATCGGTATCATCGGCAGCGTGATCGGGGCCTATTATTATGTGCGTGTGGTCAAGGTCATGTTTTTCGATGCGCCGGCCCCGGCGCTGGACCGCATGCCGGTTTCCGTCTCGTTCGTATCGGTCGGGATGGGGATTGTGACCGTTTTCTTCATCGTTGGGCTTGGCCCGGTCGCCACGGCGGCACAGGCGGCCGCAGGCGCATTGTTCAGGTAGCCCATGATCCCCAGCCCGGACCGCACTTCCAGCCAGAACATTCCCCGCGCCAGGGGCGGGGCGTGGCGGATGGAAGTGCATGACAGGCTGGGGTCCACGTCCGATACCTGCAAGGCCCGGCTGGATGCCGGGCAGGGGGAAAACGGGCTTGCCATCCTTGCCCTGAGCCAGACGGCCGGGCGGGGCAGCCGGGGGCGGGAATGGGTCGACCCGGGTGGCAACCTGGCGCTTTCCGTCATGCTGGTGGGGCCGGGTGCGGCCGTGCCGGTGGGGCTGTGGCCCTTCATTGCGGGGCTGGCGCTGCATGACGCGATGGGGGACTTCCTGCCCGACACCCGCGCGCTGGCGCTGAAATGGCCCAATGACCTGCTGCTGGCAGGCCGCAAGATGGCGGGCATCCTGATCGAGACCGGAACCCGTGTTACGGGGGAACAGTGGCAGGTGATCGGCATGGGGGCCAATTTGCGCCATGCCCCGGCCATTGCGGGGCGTGAACTGGCCTGTCTGGCGGATATGATCCCGGATGTGCCTGCGGCCCCCGTGGTGGCGCGGGCGGTGCTGCGGCATCTGGACCGCTGGCTTGGATGTCATGCCACCCACGGGTTTGGCGCGGTGCGCGCGGCATGGCTGGAACGCGGGCACCCTGTTGGCACGGGTGTGAACGTAAAGGCGGGAAACCAGCAGTTTACCGGCACGTTTGCAGGGCTGGCGGATGATGGTACCCTGCTGCTGCAGACCGCGCACGGCCTGCGCCGCGTGGTGACGGGAGAGGTGATCGTGGCGCGTACGGGGTGAGAATAATCCGGCACGATCAAGGAAAGAGATTTAAGTCAAGCGGATTACATGATAACCCGTAAGGGGATTTGATAGCGCGTGGCGTCTGGCCCGTGCCGGTGTCGAGCGGCGTTTCCTGCGGTCCATCCCCAGAAATGGGGTGGGGGAAACGGCATGGCTCCACCGCGCAGGCAGGGCGCACGCACCAGCTTCAGGCTGGACGGACACGGAATTTTGGCCCCGACCGGGCTGACATCCAGGCAGACGAACCGGCACGGAACAGGCGTTCCGGGCCCTTTTTTCAAACGCATCCAGACCTTGGTAACTGAAAACAGGCTTTATTTATGAATGATGTAACAGGCGTTTCATTTCTTCCGCTAGGCGGAACCGGCGAAATTGGCATGAACCTCAACCTGTACCGGCAGGGCGAGACATGGCTGGCGGTGGACTGTGGCATCGGCTTCAGCGGCAATGACACGCCCGAGGCCGAGATCATCCTGCCCGATCCGGTCTTCATCGCCGAACGCAGGAAGGCGCTGGCGGGGCTGGTGGTCACCCACGCGCATGAGGACCATCTGGGCGCCATCGCCCATCTGTGGCCGCAGCTTGGCTGTCCGGTCTATGTCACCCCGTTTGCCGCCGCCGTGCTGCGCCGCAAGCTGGGTGAGGCGGGGCTGGTCCAGCAGGTGCCGATCCACGTCATCGCCCCCGGCGGCGCCTTTACGGTCGGGCCGTTTGACCTGCGCTTCGTCTCGGTCACCCATTCGGTGCCGGAATCGCAGTCGCTGGTGCTGCGTACGCCGCAGGGCATCATCATCCATACCGGTGACTGGAAGATCGACCCCGACCCGCAGGTCGGCCCCCCCACCGACCTTGAAACCTTTGCCGAACTGGGGCGCGAGGGCGTGCTGGCCATGGTGTGCGACAGCACCAATGTCCGCACCGAAGGGCCTTCCGCATCCGAAGCCGATGTAAGGCGCGAGATGACCCGCCTCATCGCCTCGCTTGAGGGGCGGATCGCGGTGACCTGCTTTGCCAGTAACGTCGCCCGCGTGGAAACGCTGGCCAAGGCCGCGCAGGCCGCTGGCCGCCGCGTGGCCGTGGTGGGCCGCAGCCTGCGCAACCTGGAGGTCGCGGCGCGGGAATGTGGCTACCTGTCCGACGTGCCGCAGTTCCTGTCCGAGCAGGATGCCAATTCCGTGCCCGATGGCCAGATCCTGCTGATCGTGACCGGCAGCCAGGGGGAGCCGCGCTCCGCCCTGTCGCGCATCGCGTCCGACACCCACCCCAACATCTCGCTGGGGGAAGGCGATACGGTCATCTACAGCAGCCGCATGATCCCCGGTAACGAGCAGGCCGTGATCCAGGTGCAGGACAACCTGACCCGTCGCGGCGTGCATGTGATTACGGACAAGGACCACCTTGTGCATGTGTCCGGCCATGCAACGGGTGGTGACGTGCGCAGGCTGTATGACCTTGTGCGCCCGCGCTTCCTGATCCCGGTGCATGGCGAATGGCGCCACCTGACCGCCAATGCCGCCATTGCGCAGGAACTGGATATCGAGCCGGTGCTGCTGGAAGATGGCGACATCCTGGATATCCGCGCCGATGGCGTGGAAATTGGCGATACCGCGCCCACCGGGCGGCTGGTTCTGGATGGCGGGCGTATCCTGCCCATGAATGGCGGCGTGCTGGCCGCGCGGCGGCGCATGCTGTTCAACGGCATGGTGCTGGGCAGCTTTGCGGTGGATGACGAGGGCTACCTGATTGGTGACCCGAAGGTCAGCGCCCCGGGCCTGCTGGACATGGAAGACCCCGAGACCCAGCGGGTTACGGAAGAATTCGGCAATGCGCTGGACGAGATCCCCGATGAGCTGCGGGCGAATGACGCAACCTTCCGCGAGGCGGCGAAAACCGCCCTGCGCCGCGCCCTTGGCCGCAAGCTGCAGAAGCGCCCGCTGGTGGATGTGCACCTGCTGCGCGTCTGAACTGGATAACGGATAAAAGTTTTTGGGTGCTGCCTTTTTTCAAAAAGGCGGCGTTCCCTGAAGCCTTTATCTTAAACTGGCCCACAAACCTGTCAGGATAGGGCCCTACATGATTATGGCAGGGAACGGTTGATCCGTTTCCTGCCATTTTTTTGGTACGTTTTCCCTAAACCCGGCGTCGTTCAGTGCGACCAGATCGGCCCGCGCACCATACGCCCGGCAGGGGGGCAGGGCCATGCCCCCTCACGCGGATGTTTACGGTCTGGCGGGGTGTGGGCATCACGCTTCGGTGTTGCGCACGGGGGAAGGGTGAACATGCCCCATTCCACGGGCGTCGGGATTGGTTTAGGGTCCGCAGCATTATCGGTTCCCCATACTCAAGGTTCATACGGCCATGCGTCTGTCCCGCAGTTTTCTCCCGACTCTCAAGGAAAATCCGACCGAGGCCCAGATCACCTCGCACCGGCTCATGCTGCGTGCGGGCATGATCCGGCAGACGGCGGCGGGAATTTACGCCTGGCTGCCCACGGGGCTGCGGGTGCTGCGCAACATCGCCAACATCGTCCGTGCGGAGCAGGATGCCATCGGCGCGCAGGAACTGCTCATGCCCACCATGCAGTCGGCCGAGTTGTGGAAGCGTTCGGGCCGGTACGACGCCTATGGCCCCGAAATGCTGCGCATACAGGACCGCCACGAGCGTGACATGCTGTTCGGCCCCACCAATGAGGAAATGGTGACAGACCTGTTCGGCCAGGCTATCAAATCCTACAAGGAACTGCCGCAGGTGCTCTACCAGATCCAGTGGAAGTTCCGTGACGAGGTCCGCCCCCGCTTTGGCGTGATGCGCGGGCGTGAGTTCTATATGAAGGACGCCTACAGCTTCGATCTTGACCACGCGGCGGCGGTCGATACCTACCGGCGCATGATGCTGTCCTACCTGCGTACCTTCCAGCGCCTGGGCGTGCGTGCGATTCCCATGCGGGCCGATACCGGGCCGATCGGTGGCGAACTGAGCCATGAATTCCTGATCCTGGCCCCCACGGGGGAAAGTGGCGTGTTCTTTGACAGCGCGCTGGAGGAACAGGACTGGGTGGGTGAAACCATCGATGTGAACGATCGCGACGCGCTGGGGGCGTTCTTCACCAGCCTGACCTCCTTCTACGCCGCGACCGACGAGATGCATGACGAGGCGGCATGGGCAAAGGTACCGGCCGAACGCAGGCGTGAAGGCCGGGGTATCGAGGTCGGGCACATCTTCAACTTCGGGCGTAAATATACCCAGTCGATGGATATTGCGGTCAGCGGCCCCGATGGCGCGCCGCTGCATCCGGAGATGGGGTCGTATGGCATTGGCGTCTCCCGCCTTGTTGCGGCCATCATCGAGGCCAGCCATGATGAGAACGGCATCATCTGGCCGGAATCGGTCGCGCCCTTCCGCGCCGTCATCATCAACCTGAAAAATGGTGATGCGCAGTGCGATGCGATCTGTGAAAAGCTGTACGCGGCGGCACCGGACGACCTGCTGTATGATGACCGTGCCGAGCGCGCGGGCGCCAAATTTGCCGATGCCGACCTGCTGGGCCACCCGTGGCAGCTTATTGTCGGCCCGCGTGGCGCGAAGGAAGGCAAGGTCGAGGTCAAGAACCGCCGCACTGGCGAGCGCACCGAGGAGACGGTGGATGCTGCGCTGGCCCTGATTATGAAAACGGGCCGCTGATGTTTGGTCCCTTCGAGCGGATGGTCGCCGGGCGTTACCTGCATGCCCGGCGTGGGGAGCGGTTCGTTTCCGTCATCGCGATCTTCTCGCTTGTAGGGATCGCACTGGGTGTTGCCACCCTGATTATCGTGATGTCGGTCATGAACGGGTTCAAGGCCGACCTGCTGGGGCGCATCCTTGGCCTGAATGGTGACCTGAGCGTGTACGGCCTGACCCGCACCATCACGGATTACGATGATGTGGCGGGAAGGGTGCGCAGGGTGCCCGGCGTGGTTTCGGCGGCGCCGCTGGTGGAATCGCAGGTACTGCTCAATTCCGGCACCTATAACGCGGGCGGGCTGGTGCGCGGCATGACGCGTGCTGACCTGCTGGGCCTGCATGAGGTAAGCGATAACCTTGTGGCGGGCTCGGTGGATGACTTTGGCGCGGATGACACCATAGTTGTCGGCACCACGCTGGCCGAGCGCGCGGGGCTGACCGTGGGGGGCAGGCTGACCCTTGTTTCACCCCAGGGGGCGGCCACCGCCTTTGGCACCATGCCGCGCGTGCGGGCCTACCGCGTGGTGGCGATTTTCGATGCGGGCGTGAATGACTACAATGCCAGCTACGTCTTCCTGCCGCTGCATGCGGCCCAGGTCTATTTCCAGCTGCCGGGGCAGGTGACGCAGGTGCAGGTCATGACCCGCGACGCCGAAAACGTGGCCCCTATCCGTGCCGCGATTGAAAAGGCGATGAATGGCGAGGTCCGGGTAATGGACTGGACACAGAGCAACAACGCCTTCTTCGGCGCGGTGCAGGTGGAACAGAACGTGATGTTCCTTATCCTGACGCTCATCATCCTTGTTGCCGCCTTCAACGTCATTTCGTCGCTGATCATGATGGTCAAGGACAAGAGCGCCGATATTGCCGTGCTGCGCACACTGGGGGCCACGCGCGGGGCGATCATGCGCATCTTCCTTATGTGCGGGGCATCGGTGGGCATTACCGGCACGTTTGTCGGCACGGGGCTGGGCATCGTGTTCTGCCTGAACATCGAGCATATCCGCCAGCTGCTCCAGCGCATGACCGGTACCAACCTGTTCAATCCCGAGGTGTATTACCTGGAGCACCTGCCCGCCAGGCTCATCTGGTCACAGGTGATCGAGGTGATCGTGATGGCGCTGGTGCTGTCGCTGCTGGCAACGCTCTACCCCTCATGGCGGGCGGCAAAGACCGACCCGGTGGAGGCCCTGCGCCATGAATGAGACCCTGAACGCCCCGCCGCTGCGCATGGATGGCGTGGCGCGCCGCTACATAAGCGGCGAGGAAACGCTTGATGTGCTGCGTGGCGCGGACCTGACGCTGAACCCCGGTGAGATCGTGGCCCTTGTCGCCCCGTCGGGCACGGGCAAGTCCACGCTGCTGCATCTGGCGGGCCTGCTGGAAAAGCCGGATGCGGGCTGTGTCATGCTGGCGGGGCAGGATGCAGGCGCGCTGGCCGATGCGCAGCGCACGCAGCTGCGGCGTGACCGGATCGGGTTTGTCTACCAGTTCCATCACCTGCTGGCCGAATTTTCGGCGCGTGAGAACGTCATGCTGCCGCAGATGATTGCAGGCGTTGCGCGCAAGGCGGCCCGCACGCGGGCGGATGAACTGCTGTCCGCCTTTGGGCTTGCACACCGGCTGGACCACCTGCCGGGCAAGCTTTCAGGCGGTGAGAAGCAGCGCGTGGCCATTGCCCGCGCGCTGGCCAACCGCCCGCATGTGCTGCTGGCCGACGAGCCGACGGGCAACCTGGATGTGCATACATCCGACGCGGTATTCGATGCCCTGCTGGAAACCGTGCGCGCCCATGGCGTGGCGGCCCTGATTGCCACCCACAACATGGACCTGGCCCGGCGCATGGACCGTATCGTCACATTGCAGGACGGGCTGGTCGTGCCACTGACCAGTACTACCTGAAAGCATAAGAAGTTTTTGGTGAAGCTTTTTTCAAAAAGCTTCGGATAACGCTGCCTTCTTGAAAAAAGGCGACACCCAAAAGCTTTTATTGTTTTTCAGGTATGGCGGGCCATGCCCTACGCAGGGGCGTGCGAATCAGATGCGGTATGGGGTAGGATGCCCCCATGTCCCATGCCGATTTTGTCCACCTCCGGGTCCATTCCGCCTATTCCCTCAGCCAGGGGGCCATTCGCGTGCCCGAACTGGTGGCGCTGGCGCATGACATGCGCATGCCCGCCGTTGCCATTACCGATACGGGCAACATGTTCGGCGCGCTGGAGTTCTCGCAATATTGCGGCAAGAAGGGCGTGCAGCCGATCATTGGCTGCCAGCTTGGCCTGCCCTCGCGCAGCGACAAGCCCGGCATGCCCGCCGAGCATGTGGTGCTGCTGGCACGCAATGCGGAGGGGCTGGCCAACCTGCAGTTCCTCTCCTCCGCCGGTTTCCTGCAGACCGTGACCGATGAGCCGACCGTAACACTGGACCTGCTGTGTGAGCGTGCGGGCGGCCTGTTCCTGCTGACCGGCGGCAGCCGTGGCCCGCTGTTCCACATGCTGGCCGAAGGGCAGGAGCGTGAGGCCACGCGCTTCATGGAGCGCCTGCATGCAGCCTATGGCCGCTACATGGCAGTCGAACTGCACCGCCACGGCCAGGCGGCCGAACGCGCGGTGGAGCCGGGCATGATTGCCATGGCCGACCGCATGGGCCTGCCGCTGGTGGCCACCAATGAGTGCTTCTTCCCCAAACCGGACATGTACGAGGCGCATGACGCGCTGCTGTGCATAGCCCAGGGCCGCACCATGGCCGAGCGTGACCGCTGGCGTGTCACACCCGAGCACTGGTTCAAGCCCGCCGAGGCCATGCGCGAACTGTTTGCCGACCTGCCCGAAGCCTGTGACAACACGCTGGAGATTGCGCGGCTGTGCGCAATCAAGGTCGAGACCTGCAAGCCGCTGCTGCCCATGTGCCCCAAGGTCCAGCCGGGCAAGACCGAGGACGAGACCCTGCGCAACATGGCGCGGACCGGCCTGGCCCGCCGCCTGTCCCGCATGGACGTGGATGAGGAGACGCGCCGGAAATACGAGGAACGTCTGGCCTTCGAGCTCGACATCATCGCCAACATGGGCTTCCCCGGTTACTTCATGATCGTGGCCGACTTCATCCAGTGGGCCAAGGAGCATGACATTCCCGTGGGGCCGGGCCGTGGTTCGGGTGCCGGTTCGCTGGCCGCGTGGGCGCTGACCATTACCGACATCGATCCCATTCCCTTCAACCTGCTGTTCGAACGCTTCCTGAACCCCGAACGCGTGTCGATGCCCGATTTCGACATCGATTTCTGCCAGGACCGGCGTGACGAGGTGATCCGCTACGTCCGTAACGAATACGGTGCCGACCGGGTGGCCCAGATCATCACATTTGGTAAGCTGCAGGCGCGCGCGGCGGTGCGTGACGTGGGGCGCGTGCTGGGCCTGCCTTTCGGCATGGTCAACCGCGTGGCCGAACTGATCCCCAACAATCCCGCCCAGCCAGTCACGCTGAAGCAGGCGATCGAGGGGGAGCCGCGCCTGCAGGAAATGCGTGACGAGGACGAGGCGATCCGCCGCCTGCTGGAAATCGGCCAGCAGCTTGAAGGCCTGTTCCGCCATGCCAGCACGCATGCCGCCGGTGTGGTGATCGGTGACCGCGAACTGGTGGAACTGGTGCCGCTGTACCGCGACCCCAAGAGCGACATGCTGGTCACGCAGTACAACATGAAGTTCGTGGAGCAGGCGGGGCTGGTCAAGTTCGACTTCCTTGGCCTGACCACGCTCACCATCCTGCAGCGCGCGGTGCAGTTCCTGCATGGCATGGGGGTGGCGGTGGACCTGTCGGCCCTGCCGCTGGACGATCCCCTGACTTACGAGATGCTGGCCCGGGGCGATACCGGTGGCGTGTTCCAGTTCGAAGGCGCTGGCATGCGTGACGTGCTCAAGCAGATGCGCCCGACCCGGCTGGAGGACCTGATTGCCGCCGTGGCGCTGTACCGCCCCGGCCCGATGGCCAACATACCCGATTACTGCCGCCGCAAGCATGGCGAGGCATGGGAGCCCCCGCACGAGGAAATCCGCGATATCCTGGAAGAGACCTATGGCATCATGGTCTATCAGGAACAGGTCATGCAGATTGCCCAGAAAATGGCGGGTTACAGCCTGGGTGGGGCTGACCTGCTGCGCCGTGCGATGGGCAAGAAGATCCGCGAGGAGATGGACCGCCAGCGCGAAATCTTTACCGAAGGGGCGATGAAGCGCGGGATCGAGCGGGAAAAGGCGGCCGAGGTGTTCGACCTCATGGCCAAATTCGCCGATTACGGGTTCAACAAATCCCACGCCGCCGCCTACGCGCTGGTGTCCTACCAGACGGCATGGATGAAGGCGAACCACCCCGTGGCCTTCATTGCCGCATGCATGTCGCTTGCGCGTGAAAAGACCGACAAGCTGGCGGGGCTGCGGCAGGAAGCCGACCGCTTGGGCATTCCCCTGCTGCCGCCCGACATCAATGCCTCGGGGGCCGATTTCACGGTGGAAAAACTGCCCGATGGCGGGGGGTACGCCATCCGTTACGCGCTGGCGGCGGTCAAGAAGGTGGGGCTGGGGGCCATGCAGTCGCTGGTAGCGGTGCGTGGCGACAGGCCCTTTGTGGATCTGGAGGATCTGGCCGCCCGCCTTGACCCCCGGCAGGTCAACAAGATGCAGCTGGAAAACCTGGCGCGCGCGGGGGCGTTCGATACCATCCTGCCCAACCGCGCACGGGCCTGTGGCGCGGCCGAGACCGTGATGCGCCGCGCGCAGGCCAATGCGCAGCAGGCGGCCAGCGGCCAGATCGGCCTGTTTGGCGGCGGGGGGGATGGCCCTGCCGCGCGTGAGCCGCTGCGCATGCCCCGCGTGGCCGACTGGCCGGAATTCGAGCGCCTGAACATGGAGGCCGACGCCATCGGCTTCCACCTGACCGGCCACCCGCTGGATTCCTACGGTCCGCTCATGCGCAGGCTGGGCGCGGTGCGCGCTACGGGGCTGGAGGCGGCGGCACAGGCGGGGATCGTGCGCGTCAAGATCGCGGGCTGCGTGGTGGATCGCAAGGAACGCCCCACGCGCACCGGCAACAAGATGGCGTGGGTGCGGCTGTCCGATGCCTCGGGCGGGTGTGAGATCACGTTCTTTTCCGAAGTGCTCTCGCGCGCGCGTGAAATCCTGGTGGCGGGCAACGCCGTGGTGGTGACGGCGGACCTGAAGCTGGAAGGCGAGGCGCTGCGCATTACCGCATCCGACGTGATGGAACTGGAACAGGCGGCGGCGGAGGCCGCGGCCGAGATGCGCATATGGTTCGACCGGGCGGATGCGCTGGAGCCGATCCGCGATGTGCTGCAGGGCCACGGCATGGGGCGTGGCCGGGTCATCTTGCTGCCGTCGGTTGCGGAAACGCGGGATGTGGAACTGACCCTGGGCGAGCGTTACCGCGTCACCCCCCGCGTGGCCCAGATGATCAAGGCGATCGAGGGCGTGGACAGGGTGGAGCAGTTCTAGCACCCGCCCGGCAGGCCGTGGCGCAGCCACGGGCCACGCCGGTGGCATGAACCTTGCATGTGCCGGGCGGCGGTGCCATACGCAATGCCGGCAGGCGAACTGCCGCCTTCTTCACCGTTCCTGTTTACGCATGCCGGATACAGAATGGACCAGACCACGCCCGATACCAGCCTGTCGCACCAGAGTGTCACCTTTCCGGACGGACTGCGCCTGGACTGCGGCTTCCATCTTGCGCCGGTGGAAGTCGCCTACCGCACCTATGGCACGCTCTCGCCCGCGCGGGATAACGCCATCGTGGTCTGCCATGCGCTGACGGGGGACCAGTATGTGGCCGATACCCATCCGCTGACCGGCAAGCCCGGCTGGTGGACCCGCATGGTCGGCCCCGGGCTGCCGATTGATACGGAGCGGTTTTTCGTCATCTGCATCAACGTGCTGGGTGGCTGCATGGGCACGACCGGCCCCCGCAGTCCGCGCATGCGCGATGATGGAACCACCGAGCCATGGGGCACCGATTTTCCCCCCATCACCATCCGGGACATGGTCCGTGCCCAGAAGCTGCTGGTGGAGCATCTGGGCATTGACCGCCTGCTGGCGGTGGTGGGGGGGTCCATGGGCGGCATGCAGGTGCTGGAATGGTGCGCGACCTATCCCGAATGCGTGTTCGCGGCCATGCCGATTGCAACCTCACCCTTCCATTCGGCGCAGAACATCGCCTTCAACGAAGTCAGCCGGCAGGCCATTTTCGCCGATCCGCAATGGCATGGCGGCCGCTACTGGGAATGTAACGAGATCCCGGCCCGGGGCCTGGCGGTGGCGCGCATGATGGCGCATATCACCTATCTTTCCGAAGCGGCGCTGACGCGCAAGTTCGGCCGCCGCGTGCGCCACGCGCCGGGGCGCGCGGGGGCAGGGGAGCCGGGCTCCCTGTTCGGCGAGATGTTCGAGGTGGAGAGCTACCTGCGCCATCAGGGTTCGACCTTCGTGCGGCGCTTTGATGCCAATTCCTATCTGACCATCACCCGCGCCATGGATTATTTTGACCTCGGCGCCGAGCATGAGGGTGACATGTCACGTCCGTTCGCGGGCACGCGCACGCGGTTCTGCATTGTCTCGTTCTCGTCCGACTGGCTGTTCCCCACCTCGCAGGCCCGCCTGCTGGCGCGGGCGCTCAACCGGGTGGCGGCCAATGTCTCCTTTGTCGAGATCGACAGTGACAAGGGGCATGACGCCTTTTTGCTGGACGAGCCGGATTTCGACCGTACCATCCGGGGCTTCCTGTGCGGGGCCGCCGAACATGCCGGGATTGCCTGACCATGCGCCTTGACCAGCGCCTGATTGCCGGAATGATCCGGCCCCGCACCCGTGTGCTCGATGTGGGCAGCGGGGATGGCGCATTGCTGGACTACCTGTTCCGCAACAGCGGCTGTGACGCCCGTGGCATCGAGATCGACATGCGTGAGGTCACGCGTTCCGTCGCCCATGGCCTGCCGGTCATGCATGGCGATGCGGACCACGACCTGGCGCATTATCCGGACAACGCCTTTGACTACGTGGTGCTCCAGCGCACGCTCCAGGCGGTCGAACGCCCGCGGGAGGTGCTGCGCCAGATGCTGCGCATCGGGCGGTACGCCATCGTGTCCTTCCCCAATTTCGGCCACTGGCGGCTGCGCGTGCAGATGCTGGTGCGCGGGCGCATGCCCATGACCAGCGTGTGGAACACGCCGTGGTATGACACGCCCAACATCCATCCGTGCACCATCCTCGACTTCCTGACCCTGTGCCGCGACGAAGGCTATGTGGTGGAAGAGTGGATGGCCGTGGACGAGGACGGGGAACGCGCGCCATGGCGGCGTTCGATCCGGCTGGCCAACCTGTTTGGCGAACAGGCGCTGTTCCTGCTGCGGCGCAAGGACGGGTAGTCCCCCGCTGGGCATGCCGCCGCATGAAAAGACTTGCAGCCCCCCCGATAACGCGATAGAGCATCACGCTCGGGAACGGACCGCGCCTGTTCCCTTGTGCTGGTTTGATTGCACGTGTCCTTGACGCGGGGGACACGACTGAAAGCAGACTGGACCGGCCTCTATCCCTAACATCATATCCTTGCGACGACAGAACGCGTGCCCCTGTGCATATAAGGGCCGGTATCGGGTATGTCTGTCGGTTCGCTCTTCGGGCATGCGGCACGCCGCAGGCCCCGCGGCCCTGTTTTTTCGCGCCAGGAGGCGCCCTTCATGACAACGTTTGCCGATCTTCATCTTGCAGAGCCGCTGCTGCGCGCACTGGACGAGGAAGGCTACACCCAGCCCACCCCCATTCAGGCTGGCGCCATTCCCTACCTGCTGGAAGGGCGTGACCTGCTGGGTCTGGCACAGACCGGCACGGGCAAGACCGCGGCCTTCGCGCTGCCCATCCTTGACCGTCTTTTCCGTGAAAAGGGCCGGGCCCACCCCAAGGGTGCGCGCGCCCTGGTGCTCGCCCCCACCCGTGAACTGGCATCCCAGATCGGGGAAAGCTTCGCATCCTATGCCCGCCACATGCGCTTCAGCCATGCCGTCGTGTTTGGCGGCGTGGGGCAGGGGCGCCAGATCGAGGCCCTGCGCCGTGGCGTGGACGTGCTGGTCGCGGCCCCCGGCCGCCTGCTGGACCTGATGGGCCAGGGGCATGTTGACCTGTCCGGCCTTGAAGTGCTGGTGCTGGACGAAGCCGACCGTATGCTCGACATGGGTTTCGTGCGCGACATCCGCAAGATTGTCGCGGCCCTGCCCACCGACCGGCAGACGCTGCTGTTCTCGGCCACCATGCCCAAGAGCATTTCTGACCTGGCGCACGGCCTGCTGCGTGACCCGGCAACCGTGCAGGTCACGCCGCCGTCCAGCACGGTGGACCGCATTCGTCAGGCAGTGATGTTTGTCGATACCGCCAACAAGCGCGAGGCGCTGAAGCTTTTGGTGGACTCGCCCAAGGTCGAGCGCGCCGTGGTGTTCACGCTGATGAAGCATGAAGCCAACAAGGTCGCCGCCTTCCTGGGCGAGCACGGCATCACGGCCGAAGCCATTCACGGCAACAAGTCACAGGGCGCGCGTGAGCGTGCCATGTCCGGCTTCCGCTCGGGCAATGTGAAGGTGCTGGTGGCCACCGACATCGCGGCCCGCGGCATTGATGTCGATGACGTGACCCACGTGTTCAACTACGACCTGCCCAACGTACCCGAAAGCTACGTGCACCGCATCGGCCGCACCGCGCGCGCGGGGCGCGAGGGCTGGGCCGTGTCGCTGTGCGATGCGGAACAGCGTGCCTGGCTGCGTGATATCGAGAAGAATATCGGCAAGGCCATTCCCGTGGTGTCCGAACATCCGTACCATTCCGAAGCGGCCGAACACTCCACCATGCGGCCGCCCGTGCTGGGCGGCGGTGGCCGGGGCCGTGGCGGCGGTGGCCGGCCTGGCGGTGGCAGGCCCCCCGGTGGTGGCCGTCCGGCTGGTGGGGGCAGGCCCCCCGGCGGCGGCCGTGGTGGCCGCCCCGGTGGCGGGGGCAACCGCCAGGGCAGCGCGGGTCGCCGCGCGGTCTGAACCACGCATTCCATGCCCGTGCCCCTGTGGGCGGGGCCGATTGCACGAAGGCATCCGGACCGTACGGTCCGGGTGCCTTTTCTGTCTGGGGGCCGTATTTTATGGCATGGAAGGATGCAACCACAGGTTTTATTGCGGAGGGACCAGATCCAGTCCGCCCACGGGCTGGTTAAACTGCATGTGAATGACCACTTCCGCTTCCTGACTGAAAATAAATCAGCCTGTCCGATAATGCCTTGCGGTTGGCCCGCTGGCTCCTCTAGTGTCGGCATCCATCGGGAAAGATGTCGGGGAGAAAAGGCTTTCGGTCATACCGCGCATGATAGGAAACGAAAATCCATCCATGCCGCAATGCCCCATGGCGCAGCGCCGCCGGGATGGCTGCCGGTATGGTTTTACTTCATTTGACGGGTTTTTATTCAGGTCGGTCTGGTTATAGAACATGCTCAGGGAATTGTGGCTGAAGTGGGGCGGAGAGGCGCTGTTGACCACGCCGCGGCGGCAGGCCTGGCTTATCGCGCTGCTGATGGTGGTGGGTGCGGTACTCTGCGTGTCCGTTGGTGACATCACCCTTGCGCCAGCCGAGCAGGCCTATATCTCGATCGGCACGATCACGCTTTTCTTCATCCTCAACCGCAGGCCGGGGCGGCACATCACCTGCATTCTGATGATGCTGTCGCTCTTTGTTTCCTTCCGCTACCTGATCTGGCGGCTGGGCAGCACGGTGGAGTTTCATGGACCGTTGCAGGTTGCCATGTCGCTTGCCCTGCTGGGGGCGGAAGGCTACGCGCTGTCCACCCTGTGCCTGAGCTATTTCCAGATGTCGTGGCCACTGGGCCGCAAGCCGCACCGCCTGCCCGATGACCCGGCGGACTGGCCGATGGTGGATGTCTATGTTCCATCCTACAACGAGGACCTGGAACTTGTCCGCTCCACCGTGCTGGGTGCGATGGACCTGCACTGGCCGGCGGACAAGCTGAACGTCTACATCCTTGATGATGGCCGGCGGAAGGCCTTCCGGGACTTCGCGGTGGAATCGGGCGCGGGTTACATCATCCGCGCCGAGAACAACCACGCGAAGGCCGGCAACCTCAACCACGCCATGCAGATCACGAAGGGGGAGTTCGTGGTCATCTTTGACTGCGACCATGTGCCTACGCGTTCCTTCCTGCTCAAGACCATTGGCTGGCTATGGGCGGACCCCAAGCTGGCCCTGCTGCAGACACCCCACCATTTCTATTCCCCCGATCCGTTCCAGCGCAATCTGGCCGCGGGCTATGACGTGCCGCCCGAAGGCAACATGTTCTATGGCCTGATACAGGACGGCAATGATTTCTGGGACGCGACATTCTTCTGCGGTTCGTGTGCCGCCATCCGCCGTTCCGCCCTGCTCAGCGTGGGTGGTTTCGCAACCGAGACGGTGACGGAGGATGCGCATACCGCGCTCAAGATGCAGCGCAAGGGCTGGGGCACCGCCTATCTGTGCCAGCCGCTGGCGGCGGGCCTTGCGACCGAGCGGCTGATCCTGCATATCGGCCAGCGCGTGCGCTGGGCGCGTGGCATGCTGCAGATCATGCGGCGGGACAATCCCATGCTGGGGGGCGGCCTGCGGTGGGAGCAGCGGCTGTGCTACCTGTCGGCCATGTCGCACTTCCTGTTTGCCATTCCGCGTGTGACCTTCCTTGTCTCGCCGCTGGGGTTCCTGTTCTTCGGGCAGAACATCATCGCGGCCTCGCCCTTTGCCATCATGGTCTATGCGCTGCCGCACATCTTCCATTCCATCATGACGCTTTCACGCATCGAGGGGCGGTGGCGCTATTCCTTCTGGAGCGAGATTTACGAGACATCGCTCGCGCTGTTCCTGATCCGCATCACCATCGTTACCCTGCTCCAGCCGCACAAGGGCAAATTCAACGTAACGGACAAGGGCGGGCTGCTGGCGCGGGGCTATTTCGATTTCAGCGCGGTCTATCCCAATGCGATCATGGCCATCATCCTGTTCGGGGGCATGGTGCGGGGCATCTGGGGCATGATCTTCCAGTATCACCAGAAACTGGCATTCCAGTCCTTTGCGCTCAACACGCTGTGGATCACCGTCAGCCTGATCGTGGTGCTGGCGTCCATCGCGGTCGGGCGTGAGACGCGGCAGATCCGCCACAAGCCCCGGGTCCGGGTCAAGCTGCCGGTCGAGGTCTGCTTTGCGGATGGCAGGGTATTCCAGGCGCACACTACCGACATCTCGCTTGGTGGCGCGGGTGTGACCATGCACCTGCCCGAACAGATCGAGACCCCGGTGGACATCACGCTGCGTTACAGCAAGCCCGATGACGGAATCGATATTGCGGTACCCGCGCGCATTCTGGGCCAGCAGCGTGGCTCCTGGCTGCACCTGCAATGGAAGCTTGATACCCTGGAAGAGGAGCGCGAGGTCGTAAGCCTTGTATTCGGGCGCAGCGATGCCTGGCATAACTGGGCCGATTTCAAGGATGACCGACCGTTGAACAGCATCTATCAGGTCATAAAAAGTATAGGTGGGCTGCTTGCGCCGCCCTATCTGTGGAGCCTCCCGTCAAAGGGGCAGGAAGAAAGTAGCGAAAGCGTGCACAAGGAAGAAACGCTGGAAAAGAAAAGCCTTGTGATTCCACCCGTGCCCCACAGGCTCGGCACTGGCATCATCATGCTGCTGGTGGGCGCCATGCTGGCCGCCATTCCGGCCCGGGCACAGATGCCGCCCGGCTACAGCCATACCGGCGTCTCGCACCTGACCCCGCTGGGGGATACCAATAGCGGTGACATCCCGCCCGCCACCGATACCCTGGACCAGAAACTGGCCGACCGGGTGGCCGATGCCGAAATTACGCGCACCATCGCGTTCCGTGACCTCAGCCGTTTTCCCGGCCCGCTGACGCTGCGCGGGTTTTCCCCCCTGCAGGGGGTGGATGTGGTGGTGCCCGCCAACCGCGTCGTAACCCATGCCACGCTGCACCTTTCGGGGGCGATTTCGCCCTCGCTGCTGCCAGAAGCCACGGCCATTACCGTGACCCTGAACGAGCAGTATGTCGGCACGATCCGCATCGATCCGGCCCATCCCACCTTCGGGCCGATCGAATTCAGCATAGATCCGCTTTATTTTACCGGGGACAGCAAGCTCAATTTCCGCTTTGCCGGGGAATACAGGCGGGACTGCAACGACCTGTACAATGATGTCCTGTGGGCGCAGATATCCGATCAGTCCACCATCACGCTGACCACCGCGCGCATCGAGCCGGTACGCAGCCTGAGCCGGCTACCCACGCCCTTTTTTGATTCCAACCTGAAGGTTGCCATGCGGGTGCCCATGGTGCTGCCGGGCAGTGCCATGGCGCCTGAAGTCCTGCGGGCTGGGGGGCTTGTGGCGTCCTGGTTCGGCAGGCTGGCCGATACGCGGCAGCTCACCTTTCCTGTTGCGCGCACCCTGCCCGATACGGGCAATGCCATCGAGATCGGCCCCCGGATTGCGATTGATGACCGGGGAACCCCGCCATCAGGCCCGACCCTGTTCGAGATTGCCAACCCGAACGACAAATGGGGCACCATCCTGGTGGTGACCGGCCGCACGCCGGCTGAAGTGGAGGTGGCGGCCAGGACGCTGGTTTTCTCCCCCGATACACTGGGTGACCTGCCGGGCGCGGTGGTGGAGGATGTGACCCTGCGTCCGCGCGTGGCCTATGATGCTCCGTCTTTCATTCCGACAGACCGTCCGGTCCGTTTTGGCGAGCTGGTGACGGCGGGCGACCTGCAGGCGGGCGGGTTTGCGCCCGATACCCTGCATGTGCCCTTCCATCTGCCGCCCGACCTGTACACCTGGCACCGGCTGCCGTTCCTGATGGATCTGTGGGTGCGTGCGCCGGGCAATCCGGTGGTGGACATAGCGGCTTCGCGCCTCGATGTCAGTGTGAACAATACGTATATCCAGAGCTATTCGTTGCTGAACAACAACCTGTGGCGTATCTGGTCGGAACGGATGGTGACCGAGCATGCCGGGGCCGTGGGGCATGTCACGGCCATTCCGCCATGGCTGCTGTTCGGCCAGAATGACCTGCAGTTCCAGTTTGATACCCGGCCGGTAGAGCGGGGTGCATGCCGCCGCACCCCGGATTCCCCGCATCTGGAAATCGATTCCGATTCCGTGCTGGATTTCCGGCGTGGGGTCCACTTCACCGAACTGCCCAACCTGTCCTATTTCGCTGAAATCGGCTTCCCGTTCTCCCGCATGGCGGATCTGGGGGAGACGACGGTCGTGCTGCCACCCGCGCCCGATACCGATACGATCGGCGCCTATTTCGACCTGATGGGTTTTTTCGGATCGGTGACATGGTATCCGGTATCGGGCATCCACCTGGCCACGACGGAAGATATCGCGCACACGCCGCCCGAGGGTGATGTCATCCTGCTGGCTCCGGTGGGGCAGATGGGAGCGGCGGCGACACTGCTTTCGCGCTCGGCCTACCGGATTGATGGCGACCATATCCGTGTCGGGCAGCAGACGGGGCTGCAGGGTATCTGGTACATCTTTCAGGACCGTGACGGCAGTGGCCTGCGCAATGGCGTGACGGCCAATCTGGACATGCCGGTACGTAACGCCGCGTTGATGATCGGCAGCGAGTCCCCCTATGCCAGCCACCGTTCGGTGCTGGCCCTGGTGGGGGATAATGGCATCCGCATTCACGAACTGGTTGCCAGCCTGCATGACCCGAAGGTGCTGCCCACCATACAGGGTGATCTGGTGATCAAGAACGGCGAGCATTTCACCACGTATCGCACATCGCCCACCTATACCGTGGGGCATCTGCCATGGTGGATGTGGGTGGACTGGTTCCTGTCGCGCCATCCGATGCTGATGTATCTGTGTGGTGTGACGGGCGCGGTCATGCTGGGGACGGGGGCATGGCTGTGGCTGCGCGCCCGCGCGCGCCGGCGTGTGAAGGCACAGGAAAAGCTGGATGAGGAGACCGCGCGGGGAGAACACCATTGATCCCCGCCGGGGCAGGCCACGGGCATCTGTCCCGGTCCTGCGCCGGGGCATGCCGGGCTGCCGCGCCATATCGGGCTGCGGACAGATACATGTCACGACCGCCCCATGCGATGAGGGGGGGGGGGGCATGCCGTTCAGTCTGATTTTATGGGACATATGGCGGAGAGGGTGGGATTCGAACCCACGGTACGCTCACACGCACGGCGGTTTTCAAGACCGCTGCCTTCAACCGCTCGGCCACCTCTCCATAGGGTCTGTTTAGCCAGCTATTCCGCCGCCGTCTAGGGGTTCGGTTACACAAAAACCGCTGTATTCAGGCACCTGCGCCACCGCATCGGTGGCCGCCCGTTCCTGTCGTCATGAACGGTGAGCGCCGGTCTTCCGCTCCTGCGGGCATGGGGATCAGTGATCGGTATGGGGGCCACGGCTCCAGTGCTGGTGCGTGTTGCGATCCCGGCTGTCATTTTCATGCCAGTAGACCGGATGGTCATGACCCGGGTCGTGGCACCCGGCTACGAGCATGGCCATAATAAGGGATACGTACAGTCTGGTCAGGCGTGTCATCGCCACCTCCCGCGAGTGTGGCCACAACGCGGACAGGGGACGGGTGTTGCGGGCGCGTGATCAGTTCTTTTGTCCCTGCCGCCATGCCCCATGCTGCACCATGCACTGGGCATAGAAATTGCGTCGTGACGCCAGACTGACGCCAACGGTCGCGGATTGTGAGGAGACGTTCCCCAGCCCCTGGGCCGCGCATTGTGCATCGATGTCGCGGTAGGCACTGCCATTGCTGTCCATGGCTGGCGCGTAGCCACGTATATGGCCCATTTCCGTATTGACCTGGGTATGGGAATGGGGGCGGATATTCATGTTGATACGATGGGTACGGCTTTGTGCCCCGGTCGGGTTGATGGCGGTGCCCAGCATGCATAAGGCAAGCAGCAGGCGGATCCTGAACATGGTTTTCCCCGTGAATATGGACAAAGGCCCGGCGGTCTGTGACGCCATGCGGTTTTATGCCGCCGGTCAGGCCGGTTGCGGGCTATTTCTGTTCAAAAAGCGCCGATCCCGCCTGTACGTGATGGGCCGTACTGATGGTGGGATAGCTCACGGCCACGGCTGCCAGCAGGGCGAGACCCAGGAAAACAATCTTCTTCATCATGCCGCCATTACTTTTAATGAGAGGCAATACTGAAACCCGCCGCGTATCAAAAAGATGTCCGGCAGCTAACAATTTGTGTCAGCCGGATGAGAAATTATTTATATACCGCAGGCAACCGGCTACCAGCCCATCGTACCGGGGCCGCTCCATCCGCCGCCCAGACTGCCCCAGTCCCCCTGTGGTCCGCCATTTGTGTGGTCAGCGGCGGCGCGTGAATTGCGGTCCATGCGGGGATCACGGTCAACGCAGGCGGCCAGCCCGGCAGCAAGGCCAAGAACAACAAGCAGGGCTGGAAACGGGCGCATGGAAGCCTTTTACGGTTTGCACAACTACGGAAAACCCGCGCGCGGCAAGCCTACAGGCCCGGCACGGGGAAGGAAAGCCCGCCCTATGCGGACTTTCCCCCGCACTGTCAGTTCATGAAAGGAAAATGAGCGCGGTAGCCACGGCAAAGGCCGCGGCAATCATGGCGGGCCCCATGATATCCCAGCTTTCCGGTTTTCCTGTGCGATATGTGCCCGCATGGGCCGTGCGGCGCATGGTGGTGTGCATGAGCATCTGATCCTCCCCCAAAGGAGTGAATGACCGGCTTTTACCAGAAGGCGAGTGAGAGCCACAGCACCAGTGTCAGAAGAACCATGCCGATTCCGACAAGATCCATTGCCCTGATGGCTGAAGACCGGTCTGGCCCGGTCGATGCGCGGTAACGTGTTCCCATAACCATGGCAACCTCCTGCCGGGCATGAACAATCATCCCGGTCTGCCAGATATGGGATGGGGCCGTCCGTGCAAAAGGCAGTCAGGACGGAAAAGGGCATGTGCGGCATTTTTTCCGTTCACGATACCGGCATCACGCGATCAGGACCGGTATGCCGCCATTTTCAGCCATGCTTTCACGTATGGGCCGCAACCGTGAAGCAGGCCATGGCATGGGCATGCAGCGTCTGGCAGGTATCGGATGCCTCCGATGCACCAAAGCCGACCAGGCGGGCACGATACAGTACGCCTGACGCCGCCGGCACCGGCATGACGACCGCCGCCAGCGCGGCCGGCCGGGCACCGATCAGCAGGCGGGTGCGCGCCAGTGCCTGCCGGGCCTCGGCATCGGTGGAAAAGGCGCCGACCTGCACGCCCCATGTCCCGTTCCCGCCCGCACCCGCGTTGTAGTGCACGGCCTGAATCACGGCGGGGCGGTAGGCCGTGTCGGGCACGGGGGCCGGCACGACCCGGTCGGGCAGGACGGTATCCTGCGCCATGGCCCTGTCCGTGTCATTCACGGTCCGGGACGGCTTCATGTCATCTCCCGCATCGCCATGGGGGGTATCCTGATCCATCAGGCAGGGGGCCGTGGGGTCATAGGCGGCATCGGCATTGCGCAGGCAGCCATCCGCCGTGCGCGACAGGGACGGCGTTGCAGCCGCGGGCGGGGCATGGGCCGCGTTCATGTCCGCGCCATCGGCCCGGGCCAGCATCGTGGGGCCGCTGGCGGGGCTGCCGGTCAGGCCCGGCGGCAGGTCGGGGCCAAGGCCGGGCGTGATGGCCGCCACATATTCCATGGTCTCGGCGGGAAGGGGATCACCGTTCTGGCGCCATGCGGCGACACGCTCGGGGCCGGCATTGTAGGCGGCCAGGAAGTCCGGCGTGCCGAAGCGGTCATACATCTGGCGGATATATGCCGTGCCCGCCATGATGTTGTCATGCGGTTCATACGCGTCATCCCCCAGTGCGTACTGGGCCTGCATGTCGGCATAGGTTTCGGGCATGAGCTGCATGAGCCCCATCGCCCCGGCGCCCGATGTTGTCAGCTGTCCGTCCAGATACTGCCTGCCGCCCGATTCCTGCTGCATCACCGCGCGGATCCATGCGGTCGGGACCGAAAAGCGGGTTGCGGCTTCCTGTATGTAAGGCTCCCACGGGTCATCCGGCGTGCCGGGGGCCACGTAAATGCGTGACTGTCCCGTTACGGTCGGACCACGGACAATGCCCGAAGGCGCTGCCGTACAGCCGGCCAGCGCCAGTGCGGCCAGCGCCACCAGTCCCGCTTTGTAGTCGCGCATTGCCGTAAGTCTCATCATTCTGCTGTGGGGCCGTGATCCGTTTATATAACAGGCTGTTTCAAAATCCTGCCCTGCAAATGTCCGGCAAATCATAAAGAAGTTTTTGGTGAAGCTTTTTTCAAAAAGCTTCGAAGCATGCTGCCTTTGTGAAATAAAGGCAGCACTAAAAACTTTTATCTTTTTATATCAAGGCATTATTTTGACGCGCCACAATACGATTTGAATGCAGCCGACAGGACTTGCCAGATGGCCCGCATGGCTGGCAGGAGGGGGCCAGCCCGGCGCCTTGCCGGGCAGGCACACAGGGCGCCAGAAAAGCCGGAGCGTGTGCACGGGGAGTGGACGGATGCGGCAGGTCGAGTGGTGGATACTGCGGGTTGCGACCGGCCTTGTGCTGCCCATGCCTCTCCTGTTGCTTTACGCGCTGGCCCCGGCGGAAATCGTGATGACGGCGGTGGCCATCCTGTTCGTGATCCATTGCGTGCTGTGCCGTCACTGGAACTGGCTGCGGCAGGGCTGGGTGCTGGTGGCGGCCCTGCTGTGGGGGGATATCGTGCTGTGCGCGGGTCTTGCGGATGGCGCGCGCGGGATGCTGCACGCCGCGGGTTTCAGCCGGTATTTCGTGTTTGTCGCGGCCCTTCAGGCATGGGTGCTGCCGTGTGCGGCAGTACGGCGGGTCCTGGCGCGCGCCTATGGGCTGGTGGCGCTGTGGCTGGTTGCGGGGTGCTGGCAGCAATATCTGTGCGGGCGGAATTTCATGGGATATGGCCGCTGGGCGGATGGTGCGCTGCTGGGGCCGCTATGGGCGCCACGCGCGGGGCATGCGCTGGTCATGACCGCCCTGCCGGGGCTGTTTCCCTACCTGATCACGCTGTCGGAGCGTGCGGGCGGGTATGGACGGCTCAAGGCGGCGGCCCTGCTGCTGGGGCTGGTGCTGACCATGGTGTTGGTGGCCCAGCGCATGCCGCTTTTGCACATGCTGGCCGCCATGGGGGTGGTGGGCCTGCTGGTGCCACGGCTGCGGGCGGGTGTTCTGGCGGTGGTGGTGCTGGGAGCAGGGGGCGTTGCCCTGTCGCCCCTGCTGGCGCCCCAGGCCTATGACAAGCTGGTCGTGAACCTTGTCACGCATATGCATGCCTTTGCCGACAGCCCGTATGGCATGCTGTTCATCCGCGCCGGGGTGATGATTGCGCGGCATCCATGGTCGGGGCTGGGATTCGACGGCTTCCGCCATGCCTGCCCGGACCCGGCCTATTTCCATGGCCTGCCCTGGCTGGGGGTGGCGGAAGGCCCGCATGGCGGTGCCGTGGGGTGCAACCTGCACCCGCACAATTTCTATCTGCTCATGGGCACGATGGGGGGGCTGCCCGCGATGGGGCTGTTTGCCGCGCTGGCCGTGTGCCTGCTGGTTCCCATGTGGCGCGGGCTGGTGGGGGCGCATGACCCGTGCCGGCTGATGCTGGCCATTACGGCGGCGCTGGTGCTGTGGCCGGTCCAGTCCACCAGTTCACTGCTGACACAGCCCACGGCGGGGTGGATGTTCATGGCCATCGGGTGGGGGCTGGCGGCCGCGCCAGTTGCCTCTCAATTGCAGTTCATGCGCGGCAGGGACTAGCACCGGCCGCCGGGGCGCACTAAGGTGCCGCATGACATGGGGCGTATGGAACCGGAACAGTGCGGGCGCAAGCCGCGTGGGCCGGGTCAGGTACGTCTGCAGCAAGGGAGCCTGCGCTATCGTTTTGGCCTGTTGTTCTAAGGAAACGTGTCCGGGGCCGGCCCGTGCGCGGGTTTTGTGCGCGTGACCGTTCATGTCCACTGACGAACGCGATGCGCTCAAGCGTATCTTTGGCAATACCGGCTTCCTGATTGCCGGGCGCGCGACCAATGCCATCTGCAGCTTCGTGTATGTGGCGTGGGCGGTGCGCGCGCTGGGACTGCGGCAGTTTGGCGTGCTCATGCTGGTCACCACGTTTGCCGCGGCGGTGTCGGCCGCCACGCATCTGCTGTCCTGGCAGCCGCTGCTGCATTACGGGACCGATCCCTTCACCAATGGCAGGCGGGCCGAGTTCTCGCGCGTGCTGGCGTTCTGCATCCGGGCCGATTACCTGAGCGGGGGCGTGGGCTGGCTGGTGGGCACGGTGGGGGTGGCGCTGTTCGGCACCTATATGGGCTGGCCGGTGGGGGACCAGGGGGCGGCCATGCTGTACATGCTGACCATCGCGTTCATGAACACAAGCTGGTCGGCCGGGGTGTTCCGGCTGTGCAATTCCTTCTGGCTGACCATGCTGACCGACCTGTCGGGCGCGCTGGTGCGCACGGTGGGGTCGGGTATCGGTTTTTTCTGCCATTTCGGGCTGGATTATTACCTGCTGGTCTGGAGCCTGACACAGCTTGTCATGTTCATCAGCAGCACCGCGCTGGGCTGGATGCAGGTCCGGCGTTCGGGGGGGACGTCGGGTTTCAGCCTGTTTTCACGGCTGCGCGCGGGCGATGCGCCGGGGATCTGGCGCTTCACGCTTTCCACCAGCTGCAACCACCTGCTGGGCTCGGTCTTCAACCAGTTCGGCACGCTGCTGGTCGGTGGCGTGCTGGGGCCTGCGGATGCCGCTGTCTACCGCGTCTCCCGCCAGATTGGCGAGGGGATTGCCAAGCCCGCCCAGCTTATGATGCCCGCCCTTTATCCCGAACTGATCCGCCTGCGCGAAAAGCAGGACTGGTATGGAATCAAGCGCGTGGTGCGCAAGCTGTTCCTTATGATCGGGGGGTTCTCCATCCTGCTCATGGGGGTGGCGATGGTGCTGGGCAACACGCTGCTGACATGGATGCTGCATGTGCACTGGCATGGCGGGCGCTCGCTGATCATGCTGATGCTGGGCAGTGCGATACTGGGGCTGGGCGTCGTGCCACTGGAACCGCTGCTGACGGTGATCGGCCAGGTCTCGCAGGTGCTGAAGGGGCGCATCATCGTGACCCTGACCTACCTGCCGCTGGTCTACGGCATGACCATGGCGTGGCATCTGGAGGGGGCGGCGGCGGCGGCGGACGTGGCGGCGCTGATCATGCTGTGTATCTGCCTGCGCCCGGTCATTGCCTGGTTCCGCCGCGTGGCCCCGGGCCGCAGGCCGCCCCATGATGATGCCGCGCCTGTGGTGGTGCCTGGCTCCACGCGGGAGGGGACGGGTCTGTAACCGTCCCCCCGTTGCGAGAACAATAAAAGTTTTTGGGTGCCGCCTTTTTTCAAAAAGGCGGCGTTTTCCGAAGCTTTTTGAAAAAAGCTTCACCAAGAACGTCTTTGGTTGCCTGCGGCCGCGTTTCGCGGGCCGCTTTTTTATATTCTCCTAGAAACTGGCCGTAAGGCTTACATTGAACGACCGCCCCATGCCCGGCAGGGCGCGCAGGGTGCCGGTGGCCGCGTCATCTGCCAGCGACCAGCCGCCCAGCGGCAGTTCGTATTTCTGGTTCAGCACGTTGTCGATGCTGGCATCCAGCGTCATGTACCGCCAGTGATACTGCCCGCCCAGGCCCAGCAGGGCATAGCCGGGGGTGCGGGGTTCATTACGCACCCAGTCCACGCTGTCCTTGGCCTTGACGAAGGTCATTTCCACCCGGCCGGTCCAGTTCCGCCACGTCTCATGCACGGCCACGCTGCCGTTGGTGGGCATCTGGTGGTACAGGGCCGCGCCATTGGTCAGGTCCTGACCGCGCACCCAGTTGATGTTGGCCACGATTTCCCCGCGCCCGAAACGGGTGTTCTGCCACAGCCGGTAATTGCCCGAGCCGTTTATGCCGTAGCTCTGCGCGTTGTGGTTGACGAAGCCCAGCGTGTAGAAGCCGTTGCTGGCGGCAGCCAGGCGCTGCGCGTTCACGTAATTATGGGTGTAGGTGTAATAGGGCTGGATTTTCAGGTCCCACCTGTCGCCATCGGGGTCGTGCCAGTCCGCGGTGACGGAGGCGGTATTGGCCACCTCGGGCTTCAGGTCCGGGTTGCCCACGTAGCCATTCCCGTCGCCAAACCAGTTGATCATGCTGCTGACCATGGCCGAGCGGCCCCATGCATAGCGTTCATACAGGTTGGGGGAGCGGGTCTTGCGTGCGTAACCGCCTTCGATCGACAGGTCGCGCCGGGGCTTCCAGCGCACCAGGGCCGTGACATCGAAGTTCACGTCCGTGCGCCCCCGGTCGGTGGCGTTGAAGGCGTTGGCGGCGGCAATGTTGGCGTTGCTCATCATGGACGGGGTGGAGGAATAGCCTGATACCGGCCCCGTATTCATCATGACCAGGTCATTGCGGAAACCCAGCAGCGTGGAGACGCGCGGGGTCCAGGCCGCTTCCCATTCCACAAAATGGCCCAGCCGGTCACGGTGGCCGTTATTGATGCTGTGATAGGTGTCCGGCCCCATCATCATGCTGCCCGCAACCGGGGGCCACCAGTCATTCAGGCCGGAATGGTCGAACGAACTGCCCAGCCGCAGGGTATGTCTCTCCGCCAGCGGGATCGTGGCCTTCAGGCTGTAGCCGGCCATGCGGGCATTGGTGTTCATGGGCATGTGGGTGGTCTTCTGCCGGTCGGGCAGGAAGTCCATGGCATGGTCCTCGCGCTGCCAGTAGCCGCGCGCTTCCAGTGTGCCCCAGTCGAAGGTGCCGACATACTTGCCGTTCACGAAGGTGGAGCGGTTGTTGGTCATGTCCATATACTGGTTGGCGAATCCTTCATGCGGTGTGTCCTGCTGGCCGAAGGTCAGGGCCAGCAGGTGGTTGTCCTTGTGCACGCCAAAGGTCACGGCATGGTTGTAGGTCAGGTAGCTGGTCGAGCGGACCGTGCCCGCATCGCCCCCGCCGCTATAGTCGCCCGCCTGCGCGTAGGAGGCATTGTAGCGCAGGCTGAACATGTCGTTCGCCACCGTAAGGCTGCCTGACGCGCCATAGCCGCCGCCATTGCTGCGATAGGTGCCGGTCACATGGCCGGTGACCAGTATCCTGCCGTGTTTTGCAAATTGCGGGTCGCGGCGTTCCACATCCACGGTGCCGCCGGTGCTGTCACCGCCCATGCTGACCGGCGTGATGCCGGCGATGGCGGTGGCGGTATCGACGCTGTCCGGGTCGATGAAGGACAGGGCGGGGTTCATATGGTTGGGGCAGCCCGAGGCAATGCGCACGCCATCGACCACGGTGGCCACCCGGTCATCCGCCATGCCGTTGAGCACCGGCAGCGCGGCCAGGCCGCCTGCGGCATAGGTGCTGACACCGGGCTGGTTGCGGAACAGGCTGGCCGCATCCGGGCTGCTCAGGCGGGCGCTCGTGCGGTCGATGGTGGAAGGGCTGCTGGCCGAAAGCGGGCGTTCGCCCATCGGGGTGTCCTCGGCCGTGTCCTCGATCGACAGGCCGGGCAGGGTTACGGTGGTCTCGGCATGGGCGGCAAGCGGATGCAGGCTGCCGGCCAGCAGCCAGCCACCCGCCACCACGGCCAGGGGCGTGGGCGTTTTTTTGATGAAAGTCACTTTTCATGTCCTGAACGGAAAACGGAACGCGCATGCCCATGCGGGCATGCGACAGCGCATGACGGGGTTCAGGAAACGGAAGGTGGCCCGCGTGACGGGGGCAGCCCCAGCGGGGCGGTGGGGGGCGCACGGGGCTGGCGTGGCTCATGGCGTGCATGGGCCCAGGCCACGGGGGGCAGGGGCAGGAAAGGCGCCATGGCCAGCGCAAGGGTGGGCAGGTGCAGAAGCGGGCAGAGCGGGCAGCCTTCGGCATGGTCATGCCCGGTATGGGGCATGGGCGCATGCGGGTGGGCGGCCATCGCGCCCGTCATGGCATGATGGGCGTGACCCATGTCCATGGCGGGCATGGCGGTTGTGTGCCTGACGGGGGCGATATCGATTCCCGTCAGCCGCATGATGGTGCCGCGGGGCAGTTCCCCCGGCAGGCTGCGGCTTTCGATCAGCAGTTGCCCCCACAGCCCCATGCACGCGCACAGCACCATGATCCAGCGGATCACAGGCATGTCCTGCATGAAGGGGTGGCGGGCGTGGCCCATGATTGAACTGGTACTTTCCGGTTGTAAGA
>ERZ746981.36-NODE-36-length-136245-cov-13.357367_pt1 | contig 136245 bp, 71 predicted proteins | sample MGYA00374948_ERZ746981 | MGnify/ENA primary metagenome ERZ746981 (study PRJEB28757, sample SAMN06711160) | food metagenome | host: microorganism | place: China:Harbin | collected 2017-01-30 | study: EMG produced TPA metagenomics assembly of the Analysis of... | reverse complement strand
ATTTATGGAAGACAATAGGAACCATTTTTTGGTAATTATGTAAAGTCTTGAATTATTATTATTATTATTATTTTTTTTTTTTTTTTTTCATGCCTCCGAAGATTTCACATGCTTTCTCGATAGCTCAGCACTTGCACTACTATGTATGTAGAAGGTACCTATTCCACACATTGGTTGCATAAAAATCGACAGCATTACTGCAAGGTGAGAAGTCAAAAGTGCACTGTGTTTGGATATTTGAAAAAAACACCATTTTGTGACAATCGATGCCATTGGATAGAAATACAAGCTTATCAGTTGAGCCGCTTCTAAAATCAGGAGGGCCGTTTACAGATGCAGAATATACTTCCGAGTTTGGACACAAAGAGCTCAATGATGCGAAGATCCTTGTGATTGGAGCGGGAGGACTTGGATGTGAGATATTAAAAGATCTTGCACTCTCAGGATTTAAAGATATTGAGTGCATAGACATGGATACAATTGAGTTGACAAATCTCAATCGACAGTTTTTATTTCGTGAGAAGGACGTTGGAAAGCCAAAGGCTGTAATTGCGACAAACTTTGTGCGGGGTGTGGTGCCTGGAATAAGAATTGCTGCTCATTATGCGAAAATCCAAGATTTCGACGCTGACTTCTATCGACAGTTCACTATGATAGTATGTGGATTGGACAATATCGAAGCCAGGAGGTGGATAAACAAAACCGTGGTCGACATCGCTTTGCAACATGAGCAATATATACCTTTGGTGGATGGTGGTACTGAAGGGTTCCAGGGATCTGTCAAGCTTATAATACCTACAATTACCGCATGCTTTGAGTGTTACATGAAACTCGTGCCTAAGCAGACAACATATCCACTTTGCACATTGGCATCGACACCAAGACTTCCTGAACACTGTATAGAATGGGCCCACCAGCTAGAATGGCCTCGGCTATATCCAGATATCCCTTTTGATACTGATATTCCGGATCACATCACAAAGATGTTCGAGTTGTCATTAAAAAGAGCACATCAGTATGGAATTGAAGGTGTCACGAAAGCAAAAACACTTGGTGTGGTGAAAAACATTATTCCTGCAATTGCATCAACCAATGCAATTGTTGCCGCTTCCTGCTGCAACGAAGCATTCAAATTTATCACGTCTTGCAACCCGAATATGACTGACACCATGTATTATAACGGTGAGATTGGTGTTGTCTTGGCCAGTGATAAATACGATAGGTTGCCGGATTGTCCAGTGTGTGGAGGCAATGTCAAGGAAATAACACTAGGAGCGGAAATGAAGAATATTGACGCCAAAACGTTTGCAACAAAGTACGTGAAAGCAAAATTCTCACTACTGCAACCTGATCTCTTTTTTGAGACACACGACATCTACAATTTCAAGAATCTGAGCAGTGAGGAAAATACGCAAAACGGCAGTAAGCGGCTAATTGACATTGTCCCCTTTGAATTTAACGAGCAAACCGGAACAATGCACAGTACTGTTCTTATTCTGGTGATCGATAAGACGTTGAAAATACCACTGAAACTAAAAGTGAAAATTGAGGGTGGCAAGCCGTGAAATGAATCCACCGAACAGTAAGTAATGTTATCTTACCCACCGACAACCTTTGCTACAATCACATACTAAAGTAATATAAATATGTACAAAAACTTCAATTTAATCCCAATGCGAGTATTCAAGTACTATGTAAAGAGTAGAGAAAATACATTCAAACATAAACATGAAAAAGGAAAGAACGCAAAACAAGCGCAGCTAGCTAGATCCATCCTTATGGGTGCTTAGAGAAGTACTTCTTGGAACCATCGACCTCTGGGACAATGGTGTCTGCACCTGGGTGCCAGTTGGCTGGGCAGACTTCACCGTACTTGTCGGTGAACTGGAAGGCCTCCAAGAGTCTCAAAGACTCGTCGACACTTCTTCCGACAGGCAAGTCGTTGATGGTGATCTGTCTCAAGTTACCCTTAGGGTCAATCAAGAAGATTCCTCTGAAGTCAATTCCCTCCTCTGGGATCAAGACACCGTAGTCCTTAGAAAGAGAATGGTTTCTATCGGCAATAAGTGGAATGTCCAAAGATCCCAAACCACCGTCGGCTCTGCTAACATTAGTCCATGCCAACAAATCGTACTCAGAATCGGTGGATGCGAACAAAATCTTGCAGTTCTTCTCAGCAAACTTCTTGGCAGCCTGTGAGTAAGCAATGATCTCAGTTGGGCAGACAAATGTGAAAGCCATTGGGAAGAATCCGAGCAAAACCCACTGTCCCTTGTAGTCAGAAAGGGAAACAGTCTTGAACTCACCGTTAACAACGGCAGTCTTGCTGAATGCTGGTGCTGGCTTTTCAATGGTTAAAGTCATTGTATATTATATGATAAGAATGTGTTTAATAAATTATAGACAAGAGAGCTGACTCAATTGGATGAAGAAAGAGTATAAATATGGAGGACTGGAAAGAACTTAAAGCCAATCGATAGAAGCAACCGAGTTGGGAATACGTCCCGATATTTATACCGATTACAATTATCCCAGTAGAAATTTCCCCTCCAAAGTTCAATCGACATTGGGGATGCAATAATTGGATTGAAGTTTACAGCGGTGCATCAGGGAGGGAGAAAAAAAAGAGGTATGCGGTAACTTTACCGGATAGTGCACTGTATTGTTATCGCTTATTGCGCTGCATTTTTTCCATCGTATTCGAGAAAAGCTGAATCCATAATATTATCACCCTTTTTGGAATACTGCGGCTAGCCCTTCTGATTTGATTACTATTGCAATCACCCTGGGATCTGGGCTAAATTTTTTGCGGGCATCGTACCAATTATTAATATCGAACCCATCAAATTTTATTTTATCGTTGGCTTATTATTTTCCTTTTCCTAATCGCAGAAGGCTTAGAGGACCCTTTACACCTGTTTAGAGACATTTAGAGCTTTAATTCCGGTGCTTGATAAAGAGGTTTTATTTCTGTTTAGCTTCTTGGTTTCAATCTAATTTGTAAGACAATTTAATTTCCTTTCACTAAATTTATTTTAAAATTTCCGCTTTGCAGTTACCTAATACAGAGTAGCGGATGTTATATATCTCTCAAACTTTCTTAGTTATTTAACACACAAACAACGTCTACTGATTTATTTCATGTATGCCATCCCAAAATATAAGACAATATATGTGGTGGAATTTCTATTTTATCTGTTTTTGCGATGCCGCTCTTATAGAATAACATTGTTTATTTCCCTAAATCATCATATACTTACGTCAGTTGAATCCAACTTAATACCAGCATTTTTTTAAAAAAAAGAAGCGCCCAGACATCCACTTTGTTTTAATAATTGAACGTTGCAACTTTTAGTGACCGAGCTGAATTTTTTTAATAATTGAAAAATTTGTGCAACCCATGCAACGTCGAAGAGTGATTAAAATTTATGCGAGGTTTCGAGAAACGTGCGCATCCGTACATCAAACAAGTGGAGTAAGATACCAGGACTGAGCAGTATTACGAAATATGATCTGTTTGCAGTCTACCCTAGAGCTTATCTTAATTCGGAAATACAATCTCACTATATAAATACTCACAGTGATCATTTTTGCTTTACAAGCAGATGTAGAACATGTAATCGCATAGAAAAGAGTTAATTATCGCTTTTATTTTGCTGTATTTTCACGGAAAACTAGTCCTCGTCAGCATTGGGAGCAATTCTAGCATCATTTAAATGTCCTTGACCCTCTTGCAGGCCATTTTGTATAGTACTTCCAACATTAGCTTCCTTCTTTGTCATTTCTTCATCAAAAACACTGTATCCGACAGGAATTAGTGTAACCAGTAAAAGAATCACATCCTTAAGAACGTTTATTAGCAATAGAGACAACCAATTTAGAACTCGGGGACCGAACCCGCGGTCTTCTGCATGAATATCCAAGTCTCCATCTCGGCTAATACCTCTCTTCACAAGAATTCTTGCTATATGCTCGATACTCAAACGACCAGCAAAGTTAGAAGTCAATTTCACGAATTCAACAAGTTTCATCGTAGATGGCTGGACAATTCTAGGAAGATCACGAGTAACAATTTCCTCCAACCGATTGGCAATATCCTTGCTGGTTACGACCGTTGCGAGGACAAGTGGAATGATGGGGACTGAATCAAAGCCAAAAATAAACAAAAAGAACAAAAGAACGACGGTTCTTGAGCACACAGTGTAAAATAGCATAGCGACTCGCTCAACTGGGCTATCTGTTACGATTCTATTGACACTGTGTACAAGCAGAGAACCTGCAGCTCTAACTCTCTGTCTGAAGCTCAAATTTTGAATTGGGGCATTTGATTCATCTTTCGTATCTGCCCTTGGGGGATCCCTAATGATTTCAACATTGTCCAAAGGTCCAATTTCTGAAAGTAATCTCTTTCCTGTATCCGACAAAAGAAGATATGGCGGATATTTCTTATCATGCCTGTCAACAACAATGCAATGCATTGGACTTAAGTTCACCGCCACATCCTGCCCAAGACTATTTTCACCAGTGAAAATGTAACCGTCACCACTATATCCAGTCTTGATATCTCCATTTTCCGGATGATCCCTGTTGTTTCCATGTTCGAAATATTGCGATTCTTCGGTTGTAATTGGTTGGCTTGGGCTGTTATCCTCATCATAAACATTTGCAATGGAATTTTGTTCCGTGTGCCAACTACTCTCATCAATCTGCCGATAATTATAGTCTTCTGTTTGATAGCCGTCATTCTGGTTGTAGCCATTAGTTTCATTCTGATGACTAGTGTAATTATCATTATACTCATTCCCTGTATCATCATCCTTTAACGAAAAGCCGATACCTTTGAAAAATTCAGTACCCAATGCTTCTGGAGTAAACATATAGGCCGTCATACACGTCACTTCTGACGGAGGATACTTCTTAAAATCAATGATATTCTTAAGAGGAGTGGAATCCGGTGCAACGATCTTGACGCCATCAAATTCAATTCGTTCAATCATACCATGTCTTCTTGGAATAGCTCTTTTCACTTCCCCCCACGTTGATGAGGTGGTTAAATTATCTATAAACGTTGTATCACTTATCTCTCTATCCAAATGGAAATCCATTAACGTTATGAATAATGTAATGGGCTGATCCGGGGTGATATCCGAAGACATAGTGAAAATATACTTGACGATTTCTAAACAAGTTTCTTACAATTTCCAACAGACTCAAATTAACACGAGGAAGAATGTAAGCGTGACTTCAGATGAAGTGCCTGCAGTACAAAAGTGGGGATGTTGGTACAGGATAAATTGTTGTAGAAGGAACTCCCAAGTTTGAAGCAAATGTAATGTTTGTGCCCTTGTGAGCTGTACATTACTCAGGCAGGTTGCCATTTATCGACTCAGCACTAGGAAAAACTTCTGCGACGATCGACTTGCTGGTATTATTTTTATACTGCTCTCTTATTGTATCGATTGGATTTTTGGAATTTTACTTGTCTTACAGATAATCCAAAACTTAAAATCGAATGTATGTACAATTTAATCGTAACACAGAGAGAACATCAAAATGCAGGAAACCCAGACAGAAATCGATGCATGGCTTCGTTTTCTCACAATTAATTTTCAAACTTTCCTTATAGTTACATAAGAGTTTTTTATTATGGATCCATCAGAAACTGATTATGAGAAGAAACGTGATCAAGGCTGTATCTAGAGTTAATGAAGTGGTAACGACGATGGGGTTGATATTATTGGAAGTGAATTCCAGCATGAGATGAATGACAAATACAAGTACTCTGATGTTTTTTCACTTGTTATATTCAAAAAAAAGTGGTTTGAGGCAATTGTTAATCATTATTTGATTACCGACAACTTGAAAGACGATATAAGGACCATCATGGACTCACTGTGATTGAAGGTTATGACGTTTGTGGAATCCAAAGACTGATTCAGGAGGCCATTGGTAATCAAGTGTTACTGCTAGATAAACTGTTTTTGGATACTTATGATTGTGTTATTAGAAGCATGAATCTTCTGTGACAGAAGGCAAGACACTATCCTTTATCAATGATTTATCTCAAGAAATATGTACCGAAGAACATAAGCAATTCTCCGTATGGAGTTATTAATTATTGGTCTAAAATTAATAGAAACTTGGGAAATGACACAAGTTTCAATTCTTAGGATAAATCCATTTTTGCCGCTTTTGCAGAAGTTAAAGGAAAGGAGTTCAGTGGAAAGCTTAGGGAGAAAATTTAAAATTTTGTTGAAGACAACGGGATGTTTCTGACAACCATCATTTGAATAAGGCTTGCATCAACATTTACCAGAAGGTTCTTCCCGAACTTGAATTCAACGTGGAGGCTGAAGGTGATGGTGCTGAAGTTAACTCGCTAGCCAAACCTTATTTTGGGAAGTTTAACAAGCGGCAGTATCATGGGAAGCATCAAGGTGACAAGAAGAAGCAGTTTAAGTGTTATTTATGTCGCTCAACAGACTACAGAGTGGCAAAATGTTCGCGACTGAAAACGGCGTTGGAAGCATTTCAGGCTACTCAGTCTGCATATATAAATGTACTCACTGATGACTTATGAGATGATGATTGTGAGGTTCCGGATCGACACGTTGCATTGTCAATGACAAACATTTGTTGGAGGAGATTTCTATGAGGATTGCGGTGGAGGATTCTGTTGGGAGGGCCAAGGCAACAATTTGGTAAAGTATTGACCTTAGGTATTTACACCACACTAATGTATTATATCTTCGATCCTATGACTAGAATCTAATTTTTTTTGGTGCGATTACTCAAGGAAGGCCACGATTTGGAATGCCACCATACATCAGATATACATCTTTTTGTTTAAATACAATTTAGCAAATAAAACTGTTGACTGTATACTATTGCTGGTGGAACAGTATTGCGTATTCGGATATACTACTTAAGTACCGTAGATGCCATCCGTACACCTCAATTTGTGTTTTATCCTTCCCCTTTTTTTTGTTACTATAATGTACTGCTAATATTTTTTTTTAAGCCGTGTCCCATAGCCAGCCAAAAAGTTCGTTTCTCGAAAGAAGAAAATTAATTTTCCCCCTCAACGAACCCCCAATCTTTACAAGGCGCCCAATTAGCAGAGTGGTGTGTGCTGCAAGTATTAATTTAAAATAACGTACCCAAAGATTCTAGTGGAGTGAAATTGGAAGGGAAAGACTCCAGACGTTCTAAAGATCATATTATAGAGTCAGCTTTGTTTGATTCTTGTTCACGCAGTCCAACAATATTGAAAATACCCTGCCCTGTTATCGTTTATCTAAACTGAAGTACAGCTGACTACAGTTTGTTAGTTATCAGCCGGAAATTCAAGTACTGTGAATAATTACAAAGTCTGGAAAAGTACAAAAAAGACTGAATATAGGTTTGATAGCCTCATATATATATATATTTAAGATGTTGACGACATTACCACTTCCAAGATTGGCTTCATATAAGGTAGCTTTGTCGGGCACATATTCAGTTACCCAGAGACGGCACTTCGGTGAGTTTTTGAAGAGTGTTTTTTGTATAGATCCTGCTCCTTCACCAGATCAACCAACAATGGAAAACAGGTTTCATCCCTGGGACAAATCACCGTGTCCGGATTTGAGAATGCGTGCTGCCACTATAAAAGCAAAGGCTAAATGCCCAGTGACACATAAGGACATAAATTACACATGTCCGTTATCTGGAATTCCAACACACCACTCCAAGGAAGCTTGGGAGCAGGACAAGGAGTATCATCGAACTCAAAAATGGAAGATTTTGAAAAAGGTGAATGTTTACGAACATGATCTTCGGTCAGGAAGACCATTTCCCGAATTCGATTTTCCTGGTGAGCAGTCGGGTGATATGACAGTCAATTTCCAAAACTGGGATACATACCTCTACACACGCCACTTTTTCTCCATGAATACTGAATTTCAAATGGCAGTGGTGACCAAGATGCTTACATTCCCTGTTACAATTGCTTCAATTCTTAACCAATTCTCACCTTACTTTTTACAGCCAAAGGGTCCTCTTCATATGGAAGGACTCAAGTCGTTGGCTGCCTTAAGATACACACTCTATCCCGAGAATAGGGCATCTAGTATCAAGCAAAGACCAATCAGGATCTTTTTGCTCAATGCAAGATCTGAATCTCTTCTTCCTCCACATGTCTGGAAGGAGCTAAGTTATCTTTTCCCGGAAGTTGGATTCGAATTGCACTTTGTGGGACCCCAGTGTCTATTTGATAGGGAGAAGAAAAAGTTTATAGTGAAGGACACACCGGTTGTTAAGAGGTTGGATGATAGCATGTGCTTCTACTTCCATACTCAGGACTTCCACGTTCTTCATAAAGCTCAGGATTTCTTCCCTTATGATCCTTACCAGGACATATTCTTCTGCTTCCATCCAAGGTATGCATCCGAGGAATTGGAAGAGACATGGAAAAAAGCGTTACCAGGCCTTTTGGAATCGAAATGTGCAGTGTTCTCAACTGGATACCACAAGCAGAATATTGATAGCGACTTTAATTGGGTCACAAAGAACTTTGGCAAGGATCTAGACGTTTTGCTTGACAGAACCAAGAATGTCTATGGATCAACAAAGTGGGAACTCAATGATTTGAATCCTCAAGAGGTGTTTCAGTTTAATCAGTGGCTCTTTGGATTCAGAGGTAAGAGATATCACGCAGTGAATACAAATCAAAATTGATTTGGACCACTCATGATTGCTTGATACTACATTTCAACGGCTTTTTTTTATCTATAAGCGTTGCTGTCTATTTTATGATTTACCCTGTCCAACATTTAGAAACCAAACTTTTTAGGTTATCTTCTTGTACATATATATTGGAAATATCATGTGTTATTTTTACTATACTATATTATATAATAATCTTGGCTTTGAAGAACACTTTGAAGAGTTCCTTTAAATGTATTTCACATAAGATTTTTATTTTATGATCGATCGGGTGGTCCATAAATTTACACAAATAAATGTAACAAAAAATATCTGGTTATAATTATTGTAGAATTTAAAGAACTATGTTCCGGTGAAAAAGAATTCTTTTAGTGAAATTTATAATTGCAAGTTGTTACATCGTACGAAGGTTAAATTCATTCCATTTTAATAGGACTATTTAGGCAAGATAACTAAGAGAATATAAGAAAGCCATTACTCAACCAGCAGGAAAAATCCTTGATTGAAACATTGCCTAATGTCGCAATCAGATTTACAAATGAAATTTCATTCCAGTAAAAAAAGAAGAAAAAAAAAATCAACAAGGCCCGGGCTAAAAAAAAATCAACAAAAAATCAACATGTAAACATTGATCAAGTAAATAAAGGATTACTTTAATCTTGAAGTAATTCATTTCATTTGTAGTGGAAATCTGCAACATACAGGAAATGGTTTTCGTAGAGGAAATGGATGAACTGTCAACGTTGGATAGCGATATTCAATTGCAGCTTCAGTCCTATTCTGAGATTTGTAACGAGGTGCACAATTTGGAACTTTCATTGGAAAAGCAATATGAACTGGCACAGCAAATAGAATTATATACGAGTATATTAGAAACAATTGAGGAGGCAGAAAAAAGATACCACTCTGTATCTTTGGAGTTGCAAAAACAACGGAGGGAAAATAGACATAAAGCAAACAATGCCGGATCAATCTCGTCAGCCAAAAGATACAATCAACTACTCATCAAGTACAATATATCACAGACAGACAAAAAGAATCTAGAGCGGAACTACACTGAATTGCAGCAGAAGTATGATAAGCTTTTAAGCAAGAATAAGTCGCATTTCCAACCTTTATTGGGCTTATCAACTTCTCCCACTCGTACTATTGATTTGAAAGACTCCAAGTTATCATTTAATTCACCTTCGCAATTTTCAATATCGACACCTTCTCCAACCAGAAGAACTCGTATTTCACCATTGCGGACCAGTGTGCAAAATGCATTTCAATCAACACCCAACTTGAATGGAACATCAACACCTTCACCTTCGGCTAGGAAAATTCTCACGGAGTTGTCTGTAAAGAGACAAATGAATCTTCAGAATTCGCCTAAGGCACACAATGAAACGGCAGAGTTGAAGAATAGGCTATTTTCAGAAGAATCAGGCGATGACAATGGCGATGAAGAAAACGAAATAGGCTTTTCTAAAGTGGACGGCAAGTCAATTGAAAAGCTAAACGAGTGCCAAAGCTTGCATACGGATAAACAAAGTGACAAGCACATATACAGCACACCTCACGGCTCAAAAAGAGTGATGCTACGAAGAATTTTGGCATCAGGAGAAAGATCGGAGTTATCACCCACGGCAGTGCTTAGTACACCATTATCTGCAACCAGTAAGCGAAGCAGGACAATAAGCAGTTTAAGAAAGCCGAATGTGATCAGGGGAGGACAAAGCATCGTTGATGAGAAAAAAACGGCTATGTTTAGCCCATTGAAGACTCAAAACAGGAGAATAAGGAATAGTATATTGAAGAAGATGAACTAGGAGCTGAATTCATTCAATATTGGCAGATACAAGTATTTAAATTAAATACAGAGAATTAAAGATAGAACTAGACTAACGGAAGGATAAAAAGATGTAATATTAATGTAGAGGCACTAGATGTAGCGGCGAACTGGAAATAAACAACTCAGCTAGACCGAACCTCCACAGGAAATGCTATGCAAAGAAATCAAAAAAAAAGCAGACAAACAAACAAAATAACAACGTAACCAATCCAATAAAAGATTAAGCGGTTTTGAAAAGAAGAAATGCCAAGTTGTCCACATAGAAATAAATGAAGTTGCCACTTTCATGAGACACAAATGACCCAAAGCTTTTTCCCACTATAGCATGCCAGGTAGGGCCGTATGTTTTATCCATCTCCTTTTTCATTGAGGCAGCAATATCAACGGCTTTCTTACTGCTATCAAGAGCACTCTGTGCAAGTTCATAAACCTTAGTTTTCATTTCCTCAGGCTAAAATTTGAAAGATGTTAGTACTTCTGTTGAGATTCATTCAAAACCGGTGTACGAGTCTTTCAAAAACAAAACATGAACCAGATCCAACAAACCCAAGCAAATATGAAAAATTGTTAACTTACCATGTCCGAAGACTTCAACACAGCTATTATAATAGAAGGAATCACTGTTAGTAACTGAAAATGGGATCCGGAGAAGAATATATCATTTTAAATACTTACGATTGATCTTGCTGCTTGCATTGTCTGTAGTTGGAGCTTCTACCTGATCCGACATTGTATTGTATCTAACGATGATTGACTGAACTGGATTGATCCTAGAGTAATCAGAAAGCAAGTAATTCAAAAGATTGAAAGAATATAAATGGAGGTAAAATATTTCCAGTGATATATATCTACTGGTACGATGAAAACATTCCGGTGGATTTCGAAGAATGAGAAAGAGAGACATAACGAAAAAACGAGAAAAAAAATATTCGAATATCCGCAGTTACCTGTTTCTCGAATAAATAGATGATTAGAAGCATCAAGAACTAGATCATCTCGATATCTTATTTGTGCCTAATGAATGCGTATCAGGATATTGCACGTATGGGATTGCTGGTAAATTGATCAGTTATACATGATATGAATTGCATAACAAAGGATCATCATAGATATATGCCAGTTGGATGGTTACGAGAAAGTAAAAAATGAAATAAATCCTTGCCCCAGTAATGAATACTCGAAATTCTTTTCCTGACCTTGGGTGCATTGCATTGGCAATAAAATTTACTCGTCTCCTTTCTAGTGGTTTCTGACATCTTTTCGAATAATCTCTGAAGCAGTACCATACGGAGACTCGCTTTATGGAAGAATCTTTGTCAAGATGGCTAGCAAGTTTAGAAATACATTTTGGCTCAAGGAGAACGGGTTTGCTCCACAAATATATCTTTTTAGAAACATAGAGTCTGGCCAGGTGATATACTCACAGACACCTCATGTCACTAAATATCAGATAAAACAACAGTTTTTCAGGCCTAACTGGGAAAACAGGAAACCTTCAAAGAGAAGAGATTTATGGAGGCCATTAGCAGTTGCACAATTCCAAGATTACCAGCAAACAGTTCAGGCTTATCATGCATTAGTGGAGCTGAGGTATATGAGAGAAGTGTCAAAGAGAAAGGAGGCAGAGGCAATGCGGAAAAGAAACATATATAACCAAATTTGGTATTCGGGACAGTACAGACCAACCTGGTCTCAGGAAGCCGTTGCTGATTTGAGTACCGTTGTTGATGAATTTAAGTTTAAGACTAAGATATATTGGGATTCCCTTTGGAGGAAAGGTGAGGACAAGTACTGGAATAAGAAATTCGTTCAGCATGAAGAGATGGATCAGGTTGGTACCCGTGAGAAGTTTGTCGTGCTAGATGAAATAAGAAAGAAGGGGCTGGAAGATTTCAAACTTGCAGAACAAAAACGTTTGGAAGTGGAACCAGCTTCTGACGAGACAGCTCACAAGGAGAAATTTTCTGTGCTTTAAGTTGATATTTCTGCCGTTCAACGAGGTCAAAATTGTAAATCACAGAAATACCATGTACATATATATATATAGGCAGTGCTCAGAAGGAGCCCATATTTAAGGTCTAGGGGCTAAGACTAAAATAAGATAATTATTCATTAGTACCGTTTGCAAACGATAGGATATATAGTTGAAGTGAGATGTAAAAGGAGGAAAACAATAAAGTCATTTCCAATTAAATGATTAGGATAAAATATAGGCGACACCACGTCACAAAAAAACATCCCTAAACGGGACAACGGTTGGAAACAATCCGCCTGATTAGAGATTTGTGACATAAACAGCCTGAGGAACATTAAGGTGGACATCAAACGTAAACAAAAATGAAAGTAGTACCCAACTTACATGAAGTTGACCAAGTACAAAGGACAGAAAAACACCAAACCCTCCGAAACACGGATCCAGTGGTTGTGCGAAAACATCAAGAAAAAAAGGACAACCACAAAAAGGTGGACTCACTCATTCTTCTTTTGAACCTTATTCTTATTGAGAGGGTTCTCAGGCGAGTCCTCCTCATCCTCAGAGCCAGAGATCTCATGGAATTTCATGTTATACTCCTTGGCAATCTTTCTTCTCTTGTCGGTTCTGTCATGAAGGAACTTCTTGTAACCTTTCAGAGTTATCTTTCCGTTCTTGTCGGTATAAGAATCAATAGCGGTGAATCTCGTGCCAAAGAGGTTGTCCCAGAAGGTAAAGAAAGGCTGCGAGAAGTTGTACTTGATACCGAAATGCTGGTGGTGAATATCGTGATAAATAGAGTTATTAGGGAACAACCTCTGGAATGGATCAAACCAGAAAGAGTATCCACAGTGATCGTCCACAGTCTTCATAGTGGAGAATGTGTACAAAATCATACATTCTCTCTGTGATAGATTAACGATCATCGAGGCAACACCGGTCCCGACGGTATCTAGTAACAAACCTTCAACAGGATTGTTGAACAATGCTCCGTAAGCATATGGCACATACAACTGGTGATGTCTTGAATGGAAATGCTTGTAAAGGAATGGTGAGAGGTGCATCAATCTGTGAAGAGTGAACTGCCATGTGTCGATAATGACGAATGCAGTAAAAATCCTCGAAGCAGGAATCAAGTACCAGTATGCAACGTAAAAGAACCAAGCTGGAAGCAATGGGAACTTCTGTCTCAAATCCCAGATTTCGGCATTCTCGAAGCCCGTGTATTCCTGCACATTCAAGTTAAATGCTAGCACACCTGTTATGGTTTGTATAATATGCTGCAAGATCACATCCCTCACAACCTCGTACAAAGAAGCTCTGTTCTTCTTGAGCATTTCCTCTGTAGGATGGATTCTATGACCCTCAGCCAGTTTATAAACATCCATGATGTGGAACATAGACGAGTATGTCCAGTATGCAATTATGGGTAAAGCCAAAGCTGCAACCTCATCAGAGTAACCTTTGAAAAAACTTGGTCTTGGGACAGCAACTGCTGCCGGTCTAACTGCCGATTTTATTTGCTCGATATCGGCTCCGTTGATCAACTTCGAAAACAAGCATGCCTTATCTGTAACGTTAGACATCTTACTTTTGTATTTTTGACTTCAGACTGAGTTTATATAACTTCACTGCGAAGCACTTATTAATAATCTATAATGTGGATAGGAGCAACCTAAAATTGTACAAATGTTGGATGAAATTCAGCCCAACCTCTTAAAATTTTAAAAAAGAAGAACACGACGGGTTGAGAAACGAGCTTTGAAATAAAAAGAAGCGTAAAGTAGACGATAGTAGGGAAAGCAGAACAGTAAAGAAAGAAGATATATTTATATGTATATATCCGGTCGTTTAAGGGGAAAAACAACGAAAAAAAAAAAAAAAAAACACGGCTGCACATAATGAATGAGGTTTATATAAGCGTGAATAAAAATATTTAGGAGTGAACAAACAATCTGACTGGACGCGACTAATTAGGTAATGTAAATGAAGGAAGCGAAATATCGACCACACGATGCGTAATCATGCAAAGGTAAAAAAAATATGATACATTTAATTCCGATTGTTGGAGATACGCCTGAAGTTCATTCAAACATAATAAAGCAATAATATGACATCAGCGGACACATTTACGGATTCAATGATTTGAAATATCGGTACGCCTGTATGCGGTTTTCTTGATATTTAGTCTTGATAGCAAATCAATGATGTCCCAATACGATAGATAGATAGATAGTGCGCCCTCGAGTAGATTTGCCTGAAATAAAGTTTATTATCAGGACGCCAACAAAAAAAAAGTGTGAAAAAAAAAAAAAAAAATGAAAAACTCGGCTTCTTCTCCGGACGGGGCGGGTCGTATAGTATGAGAACCTCGGAAAAAGTTCTAATTGCCGATCAGAACTTTCCTAAATTGCAGATGAATAAAGTCCGCTTTCCCCTTCTTATTCGGCAGAAATTGTACGGCTTAACATTAGGATTGCAAGGGTCTCTATGTATCCCCACTTAAGGACACAAGTATTAAAAAAATGCTTTCCGGACGCATTTTAGCTTCAGACCGAAGATCAAATGACAATACATTACATATCGCGGAGCTATCGTTAGTGCTCCGATCTGAGGAAATCATTCAGTTTCGTGTTGATTTCCAAACTCTCATTATCCTGTACCTGAGACATGACACACGTAGCCAAACTTTATTGTGAAATTATTCGGATCACTATTAATCTTTCTGGCTCCTTTGCACTGCCTTTCAACGCGCTATCTATTTATTTTATTTTCAAAAGGTGGGATGATTTAGTGTGATGGAGGTGGTTGGAGGAGACAAAACTACAAAAAGGGAGGGAAATAGCAAAAAGTAGTAAGATATGGATTTGAACTACAGCATGGTACATATGTTATTTGCTTTATACGAAGTAATTGTGAAAATCGAGTAAGTCTTCGACGGTTGATCCTGTTGAAGAGCAGAATACCTGATTAGGAAATATGCGTATGTACTCATGAAAAATACGTGCAATTTTTCAAAGTGCTACTTGTGCGGGCTGTTTTCGCGATCTGACAGCAACTTTAAAATTTCCCATGATGAAAACCAAGGGTGAAAAATGAAAAGGGAGAGAGATACGGGAAAGGATTTGAAATAGAGAGTGTAAGGATGTAAATTGCTGTAGAAAACCATTCGATATACTTTTTTTTCTTTTTTTCCCAGCAGGTGAGAAAAAAAAAATGCCCGAGAGTAATGGATGGTAATGAAGAAGGTGCTGATTTAAAGCATAAAAAACGCACCCACAGAGGATAGATAAGACGAGAAAAGGTCAAAAAACAACCCAGTAACATGTTTATAAAGAATAGATTGCTGCGGTCTTCGCAGTTGAGAACATTCTCGAGTTGTGCCAAGCGGCTTCTAGAACAGGGAACAAATAATTCAGAAAATTCAGTTTATCAAATAAAAGATCAGGTTGATGATTACATTTACAGGAAGTCTCTTGGAAAAAAATGGATACCATTAGTGTATAGGCAGAAGAATGCGGACAGACTCATTTCTATGAATGCCGCAGACTCTGAAGGAAGACCAATAGTTCCAAGATCACCGCCAGGGGTTCCTTCAGAAGTGAAATTTATTAACTTCATTAACAACATACTGGTTGAGGGTGAGCTAGAGGATGTCGAAAAAACGTTTGACAAGGCCGAAAAAAAGGCGTTGGAAATACTTACGCCGGCTGTCATTAACGCATTTTTGTACAAAAGCGCAGAATTCGGCGTTTTTGGACCAAAACTTTCGTGGCTTTATGGTCTTTTAAACTACAAGAAGGAGAATCATTTTGGACCTAGGAATATTGAGGCAATTATACTTCTTAGAGCTATAGAGGCAAGACAGTGCAAGATCACTTCAATGAACTGGGTTTACAGAAGGCTTCGTCATGCGTTTAAACACAACAAGCAAGCAGTCTCAGATACCGCTTTAATCACAGCTGCAAACTTGGATATTTATACACAGTTACAAATCAATAGATTTGAAGCGGAGGCCTCAGGAAAGCAGAAGTTTTTACCGATTGAAAAGGCTATATTGACAAAAAAGATCAGCAAGTTTTTGGGATTGTTCGAAGCGAAATTTAAGGCATACAAATATTCCGAGGACGAGGAGATGAAGCAACCAGCAGCCAACTTCAATCGATGGCAACATGCTTATTCGATTTTGAAGTTGCTTCAGATGAATATTGAAATGCTTCCAGCAGAGTTGCAGCCCCAATTTAAACAGACCTTGGACTTCATAAATCCATTTTTGTCGCATGTGGAGAAACTCGGCAGTGCCGGTAAAACAAATGGGTCATTACTTGACAGATTGATTACAAGATCCACATTCCCAAAGTACGAAAAGAAGGATGCTAAGGAAGAGAAAAAGGGCGAACAGGGAGAGAAAAAAGGAGATGGTGAGGAAACTGAGGGAGAGAAAGGAGAGAAAGAATGAATCATGATTAATTCCCAATGAAATTGAAGGCTGGATATCACTAGAAAGTTTAGAAATATTATCTTCGTAATGCTGATATAAGCTTCGAGGACAATTTTTGTATTTATACATGTATATTTGGATCGTGTAAATAGACAAATATGAAGTTGTGATTTCAAACTTTGAGGAATAATTACCGTGTGAGTAAAATCGGGCTTAAAAGAAATTCCTAAACGCCGCTTCCTGGTACACATATGGAATGAAGGCTGAACATGGAAATAAGCCGGAGCTATAACCGATTGCAGGGAAGAAAAAAAAAAAACATAACCGTCACTTCCCCTGTTTTCTTAATCATTTCAACTATTTTTTTTTTTTTTTAAACTGCCGAGCCGAGCGGTGAAGTACGAACTACATATATATCGAGGCACCGAAAACATTAACATATTACCTACCAAACTTCACTGAGAGCCCAAATTAATCAATAATTAGCTAAGTAGCGGCCTGAAATTAAAGAATATAAGCAAAAAAATGGCATTGTCAGGGCTGGGGTCAGGACTTAGACACAGACATAATGAACAGAATGAAAATAATGATGTAGGAGCTGCTGATCAGATGGAAGAGGAAGATGAAATCTCAGATTCAGATGTCGAAGAAGAAAAACCAAAGAGTCGAAGACCAAAGGAAAACCCCTTTACACAGCAAAAATTAAAGGCCGTTCACCCCATTCTCACTCCAAAGAACGTGATTCCCGCATTAATAATATTAGCTGTTATATTTTTGCCCTTAGGAGGAGCGATGCTTTACGGAGCCAATAAGGTGGAAGATCTAGTGATCGACTACTCACAATGTGAAAAGAAGGCAAGCTCGAGTTACTTTAGCGAAATTCCATCTGACCAGTATGAATTCCATTTCCACAAAATCATCGATATCAAACCTCAATGGAAGCTTGCCACAAATACATCATCAACATGGGATAACTATCCGGATGACCGGAGTATTTGTCAAATACAATTCCAGATTCCTGATGACATTGGCCCGGCTGTGTTTTTCTTCTACAGATTAAAGAATTTCTACCCAAACCATCGAAGATTCGCAACTTCGTTTAGTGAGGACCAGCTCACAGGAAAGCAGGCAACTGTAAGCGATATTAAGGATACCGTGGGTCAGAATTGCGAGCCCCTTTCTGTTGACTCGAAGACGGGGAAAATCATTTATCCATGCGGCTTAATTGCCAACTCCTTATTCAACGATACTTACAGCGACAGCTTATCGGCAGTTAACGGCACCTCCGGAGACTATGCACTGTCAAAAAATGGAATTGCCTGGAAATACAACAGCCAGAGATATAAGAAGACAACGTACGATGCCAGTGATATAGTGCCACCTCCTAACTGGGTGAAAATGTTCCCAAACGGCTATACAAATGATAATATTCCTGATATTTCGAAGTGGGAGAACTTCCAGAACTGGATGTCACCGGCTGCCTTAACTCCATTTTCCAAGATGTTTGCAAGAAATGACGATTCAACCTTGAAGAAGGGCTTATACCAGATCAACGTGGGTCTTCATTTTCCAGTTCTTCCTTACAATGGCCATAAGTACATATACTTGTCAACAAGGTCTGTGATTGGAGGAAGAAATTCTTTCTTGGGAATATGCTGGATGGTCGGAGGTGGTCTTTGCATTGCTTTGGCAGTTTTATTCATTATAATGCAGATACTTCATCCTCGTAAGTTGGGAGATTCATCTTTATTATCATGGAATAACCAAGATTCTTCTTTCGAGAATCAAACGGGGAAGAACGAGACAGCAGAGCCAAAAAGTTCTTCGGGCACGGGAACTGCAAAGGAATCATCTTCATCTTCTTCAGGAGTTCATTAGGATTGTTTTGTATTTGTAGTATATGATTTATTCTCAATAAGATACGTTCAAAGAAACATTGTAGCGTATGGTATTAATCCAAGATCTTTGAACGGTAACACTGCCCGGATTATTCGAAAATCCTTAAATTGTCAACACAAAGAGTGCTTCAAAAAAAAAAAAAAAAAGTAAATTCTCATCTTCCTTGTGTTGTTTCTTCCTGATTTCAATTCACTCATTATCTCTTTGTCCTCTTTTTTGTAATCTTTATCACCCTTTCAAGGCTGGGCTTATACTTCTTTTGGAATATTTCCATGACATTACGCATAAAAACGGCCTGACATTATCCCAAAGATCAATGAGACTATGTTTCACAGAGGCAGTGCACAATTGGCTGTGCAAAGAACTGGGAAACGATCTACAAGGATAGCAAATACAACGGCAAAGAATCTTCTCGAGATATTCAAGGAGCCGGACAGAAACGATACAGATGATTTTATCAATGAATTTGAAGCTGATGATATTGATAACCAGCTAAGGCATTCCCAATTGGGTAGTGAAGGGGGAAAGAGTTTCAATTATGTTACCAGTAACGAAAAACCAAAGATCAAAGGAAAAATTCATCCGACAAAATCTACAGGGATGGAAAAAAGAAAGAATGAAACAAACGAACAGCAAAATCTTACGGCACGTGACTGGACATTGAAAGTAGCCAAAAGAATTTCTGACCTTAGTGTACATGAATTTGCACAATTTACTAAGATATCCTTATTAGGAAGAGGTGCATTCGGAAAAGTCTATAAGGTTTATCACGAGCCATCTGGCAGAATATTTGCAATGAAAACGATAGTGATTAAGCAATCTGAGAACAATCCGGATGCAATCTTGAAAGAGATCCTCATCATGAAGAATTTGAGGCACCCAAATATAGTCAGACTAAATCATTACCATCTAAATACACACGAGTTAGATCTTGTCATGGAATTTTGCTCTGGAGGATCTTTACGGACAATTATTCGAGAGAAAGGGGGCTTGCCTGAATCAAGAGTGATTCAATATACTCGACAAATTCTAAATGGCCTAAGCTATCTACACGCACATGGAATTATTCACAGGGATATAAAGGCTGCAAACATCCTTTTGGACGGAGATATTGTGAAACTTGCAGATTTTGGCGTTAGTCTAAACGTTAACGACAAAAATTTGAGAGACACTATAAGAAAAGAACCATATGGTTCTGTTTATTGGATGGCACCTGAAGTTATTAAACTCCAAGGTGCAACCAAGGCTGCCGATATATGGAGCTTGGGTGCAACAATCTTGGAGTTACTAACAGGGGAGCCTCCATTTTCTCAATATGATCCCTTGCCAGCTTGTCATGCGATTGGTGTAGGAGAGCGAATTGTTTATCCCAAGTCGATATCTAGGGATTGCTTTGAATTTTTGGACAAGAACTGCTTAGTATATGATCCTGGGATGCGATTAACATCCAAGGAGTTAAAACATCATAGATGGTTGGCAGCAAATGACGGGAAAATGATTTCAAAAGATAGCAATAGAGCCAAACTTTCGAAGTTTGAAGAGACTCCGGATGATTATGAAAACTACGAGGACGAGTTTGAAACATTAGATATTGATATCAGAGCCTTAAACAACCGTTCTAGAAATAAGAACATGAACATGTTTGCGGAGATTTCTGAGGATTTTGACGACGGCTTTGATTTTTCTGATAGTTCGAGCGATCAGGAGGACAAACTTTCTAGTTTGGCCAACGAGATTCACATAATCAAGAGCATACCAAACTGTGGGGTGGATGACTTGGCAAGAGTACACACATTTGATAATGTAATGATTCTAAATAAGTTGGTTGAGCACAATTTTTTGCTAGAGCTTATATACTGCTTAAATGATGAGGATAAGACCGATCAGCTCAAAATAGAAATGTTGCGTATTGCGAATGCACTTTTTGAGAAGAGGATTAGCAGTCTGGAGGAATTCTGTGTCAGTGGATCAATTTCCCAAGTTCTGGAGCTGTATGATGATGCACCTCAAATAGTTCTCAAATTCATCAGCCTTCTTAAACTTTCAAAAACGTGTGTGCAGAACTTGGGCCAATCTGGGACATATATATATGTATGGAACATTTTTGCTCGAGGTTCTCTGACTCTTGATTACCAGGCAGAAATAATACATCTACTTTCGTTGCTATTTAACAATGAAAAAACACGGAAGGACCAGATAACCGCATGCCTTGTTGCCAGAAATGTTCCAATCACACTTTCATCTAGTATATCGGAGCTATCTGGCAGTAACCTGGATAGTTCAGTTGATGAGGTTATGGATATTCTCAACATTATGCTTGATTTCGTGCCTACAGCTCACAAAAACTCCATTTTGACGTTGCGATTTTACAAAAATATATTCAGCAGTTATCATACCTTTTGCTTAAAGTCGCGCTTTAAAGCCCTAAGAATTATTATGATGGATGATGATCAAAGCAGGTCGTTTATTTCATTGGCTAGTATCCCAACTCTTATTCAGTTGTTGGTACAGGACTTGGTAGATAAGATGGATTCGGAAATCTACAAGTCTTTTGCCGAATACGCCATTGATTTTATTGCAATGTGCTGTAGAGATAGCGAAGAGAATGTGGAAGATTTAATTGATTGCGGAGGAATTAAAATGTTGCACGTGATTCTCACATACAGTCAGACTACAAGACATCTAGATAAGCAGTTGCGGGAAAAAGTGTCTGTGCTCCTTTTCAGAGTCCTGGAGTTTACAAATGAAGAAAAAGTAAGAAGATCAACGAAAGTTTTGCTGAGCATGCTTTTAATGATTATCGACGACCCAAAGTATGGTCAACAGACACTTGCCAAGATATTAGATTTTGAGCAAACCATAGGACTGGAACGAATTGTCCAGCTAATTGATCAGCCAGATAATATTTCACATATGCTGAAGGGCTTATTAAACACCAATAACTTTTACGGCTATTGCAGGGAAATTCAAAGGGCAATTATTATGGAAATGCACACGGAAAATAGATCCATTTTGGCTGTTAGTATAGGCCAGAACGAGGCCATGCTAGAGTTTTTATGGAAGAAACTTAAACATGTAAAAGACAGAGATGGAGAGATGAAGTACATTATGCAGTTTCTTTTTGTGATTTTCAGAAATTGTGGAGCTCTTAATTCAGAACTAAGAGAGATGGACGGGGAGCTTAGAGAAACGATGATAACAGCAAAGAACGAAGTGCAGGATAACGAAGTAATTCAAATAATGAGGAAGATGATACACTTACTACGCACAAAGGCTTGATTAACGCTTTTAACATTCATGGGATAAATTATTCGACAATAAATGTATAATATATAAATAATTGTAACATAACATAGGTATCTATCGGCAAAATGGGAATAGTGTTGAAATTGTATTTACATGTAAAAAGGGTTCTTAGATCCTCATTTCTTATTTTCATATTTCTTCTTGGGTCTTTTGCTTTGTGATTTTTTTGGGGTGGAATTGCCAGCGTCTGCTTTAGAGCTTGTTTTGGAAGTTGACTTTGGCTTATTAGGTGTATTAGACTCGTCAGAAGATCCAGAAATTAAGCTTTTAATCTTTGAAACATCATCAACCATTAACTTTCCAGCCGCCTTTGTCCTCCATCCAAATCCATACTCCTTCTTAAGTGCCTGCTCTTTTTCTCTTCTCTCTCTTAGAAGATCACCATATATTTCATCTATCTTCTTGGAATTTTCAACCTGGTCAATCGTATCGTTACTGAACAACAAATCGAACATTCTGCCATCTCCCCAAAAGAATCCCTTTCGATCAACAATAAAAGGTATCCTCCTTCCGTTTTCCCTGAGGAAAAAGAAAAACGAAGAATCGGTCACACCATAAAAACCTTTACCATTGTAAATTTTGGCAGTCATGGACTTTCTCAACACTCCGAGAGGCATAGTACAAACGGGAGTAGGACGATTAGGAAGTAATGGATGTGTGGTGAATTTTATGTACGCAGGCTTTCCAGAACCTTCGGGAAGATACCACATTCTTCTTATCAACCGGCTAGGTAACAGTAGAAACCCAAATCCAATACCAAGAGGAAGACAAGCCATCACCACAGAAATAACCAAGTGCATCACGTACTCAAGATCAAGTTGCCAGTCCTTTAGTTTGTTGTCATTATCTTTATACATGCGATCAGTGAGTGTAAGCCCTATACTCAAGGCATTCATAGCATATATGATGAACACAAGTGCAAAAGCGTAACAGAAGACAAAATACATCTTATGAGGCTCCGCTTCATATATCAGCTCCGGCTCTTTCTTCATCTTCAAAACCTGATACATCTTCGCAAGTGGCCATTTATTTGGCGGAGGTGCTCCGGGTCTGGGTAGTAGGGTAGGTGCTGCTTCTTTTTCAAAATGCCAGCTATTAGGCATTCTATCTTTCCAGGAGTTAGTTTGCTCAGCTTCTCCGGGAATCCGTCTTTTGATAATCTGCTGCTTTTCATAAGCATCGGCCGAGATCATTGTCTTTTTATTTTTATTGTCTCGCTTCTGCAGATCCGAGGCATATCTTCTAAATTCATTGTGTATGCGGATCCGCTTAAGATTGGTTAGGATATATGAAGGATGTATGTTTCTAAAGGAGGAATTGGTGCAGATTGACCGACAACCAATATTCACAGACAACCCAAGTAAGGGTCGGACTAATTGAAACATCATGGGGTGGATAAAGATGAGTATGGAACGATCAGGTAAAACCTAAATAACAAAAAGCTGAAGTATTATTTGTCTTGATGTGAGAGGTATCCGAGTAAGTAGATAAAGATTTGAAAAAAAAAAAAAAAAAAAATTAAAGGCACCGCTTCAGTGTGTCACAAAATCTCATCGCATTTAGCAAATGCTTTTTAATTAGTACCTACATTTGAACAAGAACCAGCTGAATGTATAAATAATAAGCATCTCTGAAATGCAGAGAAGAGGAAATATAAGACCAAAGAAACAAATACATCACGAGGCATCTTCTGACCGACGGTTAGCCTCGGGTTTCAAGTCGGATCAGTTTTTAAAGAGTAATAATAGGAGAAGAATCACAGATCCAAAGCTTTTAAACAAGGTGAAAAATATACTTGACAGCACAAATGGAAACAGCTTAGAAACGACATCGAAAAAGAAAGAGAAGGCTATGGAGAGAATCGATCCAAAAACAGGAAAAATATGGTATGATCGGACATTGGCGGATTGGAATCCATCTCATTTTCGCTTGTTTGTTGGAAACATAGGGGAAGATGTTACGGAAAAGCTTCTAGTGGAAACATTTATCAAATACGGGTCTCTTTCTAAAGTTAAGATACCGAGAGTTTATAGGCAGGGCGAAGAAGTAAATAAAGGATACGCATTTATATCGTTTGCTAATCCCGATGATTATCTACGATGCTACAAAGAAATGAACGGAAAATATGTAGGGAACAAGCCAATAGTTTTGCAGAGAGCCAAAACTGAACTGGGAGAGGTTGTTACTGGACACAGAAAAGGCAATAAAGAAATATTCGTTAAGGGAAAGAAGCACAAAAATCACAGGGGGCATAAGAAGGACAAGAAGAAACTTTTGGTTTAGGCTTATACTTACTCTGAGTATATATGCCTTAAGATCTGGCCATATATATATAATAATCGAGATTATTTACTATCAACCATTAGTTAGCTAATGATTTGCTCGTGCGCTACGATATATAGAAGATGAAAAATGAAAAAAAAGCAAAAAAAAAAAACGAAAAAAAAACGTAGAAATTGCAATCTAGAAAATAACTACATTCAGAAACATTATATAAAACTTAGACATTCCGGACCATCTTATACGAAGTCTGCCTTCTTAATAATAATCAGATAATTCCAAAAATTACAGTTGCAGGTGACCCCAAATGGCGGACTATACAGCAAAATTTGCTTTGGCTCCTATGGTGAGGATAGGCGAATTGCCTATTAGATTACTGGCCTTAAAATATGGAGCTGATCTCGTTTGGGGGCCTGAAATAGTGGATAGAAAGATTCTAACATGCCATAAAGTGTACAACAAAAAGTTGGACACAGTTGATTTTTTGTCCTCGAGTGGAAATCTGAAAATCCCCGGGGTCACAAACCTTGTTTTCCGGACATATAGAAAGCTGGAGAAGGGTAAGCTTATTTTTCAAATGGGTACCGCCGATCCAAAGCTTGCAGTCAAAGCAGCAAATGTTATAGCTGATGATGTGGATGGTATCGATATTAATGCAGGTTGCCCAAAACATTTTTCGATTCACTCTGGGATGGGTGCTGCATTATTGAAAAAACCAGATCTTCTCTGCGAAATTCTCACTTGCTTAGTTGAGCAAGTAGGAAAGCCACATAAGAAGCCAATAAGCGTCAAAATACGTCTTTTACACGAGAAGAAGGATACATTGGATTTGGTTTCACGTCTCGTCAAGACTGGAATTTCCAACTTAACACTACACTGCCGTACCAGAGAAATGCGAAACCGAGAGCCTCCTATAAGAGACTACGTTTCCGAAATATACGACATATGCCAGAAAAACAACGTGAGCTTTATAATAAACGGTGGCATCAAGAAATATGAGGACTACTTGGAAATACAGAAGAAATATGGGGCTGATATTGGATGTATGATAGCATCTGCTGCGGAAAGAAACGTTTCATGCTTTAGTTCCAAAGGTCTTGTGCCGTGGTCACAGATTGCACGTGATTACATGAAGATAGCTCTGAAGTTTGACAACAGCCCCCCAAATACAAAATACTGTCTTCTGAGGATGATTCCTGGCACCACTGCCATTCATCCAGTGCTGAATAGCATGAGAGAGCCAAATGATCTGATGAAAGGGTTGATGAACATGATGGATGATGAGGGCAACCTCATATCTTCAAAGGAAGGGGAAGTGAAAGAACAAAGGGAGAATACCGAGATAGAAATCCCATATAAAAGAAGAGACACTCTTAGTGAAAGCGACATGGCAGATCAGATACCTGAGAAGAGGATACGTGTCTGAAACTATCCAATAAATTTACAACATATACAAGAATTTTATAAAATACATACAATGCCCTTGACTACTTCTGTGCCTTTGGCGTTTCGAATCCCGGACATGGCAATTTCGAATACTTGCTATCGTAAAAACCCAGAACCTTGTACACTTTTCCCATTTCACGGAAGCCTTTACTTGTCAACCTCTTATAGGAGTCAACAATCTTTGCTTTCAAATTGTCGTCATTCTTATGGGCATCAACAAGTTGGTCAATACGATATCCAAGCCCCATATTGTTAAGCCAATCGCCCTGATCCGCAAATTTGGATAACATACCTTTTTCATGACTTAATAAATGGCTGAGATCACTGAAATCGACATCTGCAGAAAGATCTACTTCTCCAGGATGACTCATGGGATCGACAAACTTCTGATTGCGTATTCCCCTCAATGTTTCTATAGGGATGGTTGCTTTACCGTAATCTATAACTAAGCCTGCTCCTATATCCCCGCGTTTAACTATGTCTGCCATTTCATACATATATGAATGGGCATCTGGACATATTTCTACTTTAGAACCAACAATTAGGTTATCAAATCGAGGGTTTGCTCTTGGAATTGCAGAACTTGGAGTTTCATGTGTGGACTCAACAATGACAAACTCTGGCGTATCTTCTGAGCTTTTATCAATAGAAGATGACGTAGCATGCTCTACATTGGGCAAGATAGCATCCTTCCTATATCTTTTTTTGAGATCCACAAGACACTCTCTCCAACCTTTATCTGTCTTCACAAACCTATTAATTGGGAGTGCGTCAAAGAATTCGTGAGCGATAACGAAGTTCATATAATTCTTGTCGGAGCCAAACTCAAGCTTATCATCTTTTAGCCATATTACACGATTGCCCCATTTACTATGAGATCTATAAGTAAATTTATCGATTGTTTCAAGCTTGGCCTTGGCAGGATCACAAATAGCATTATACTGCTCATTAATCAAGATCTCAGACTTCTCTACAAACACAACCTCGATCGGATTGTTGGCAGCAATAAAACAGTTAAGAATTCGAAGCATATCGTACATCAATGTTCCCCTTCCCGGGCCGTATTCGATAAATCTGAATTTTTTATCCTTTATCTTAAAAGCCTCCCTATTGTAGGTTGCCTGGTAATGCAATTGATTTATGAAGTTGCTGAAAAACCACAATGCACACATTTCTCCAAAGGTAGAACTGATCTCTGGGGAAGTTATGAAATCACCCGTTTTGGTATCCAATGGGTTTCTCGTAGTGTAGTAACCATAATTGGGATTTATAAGGCATTCTTTCATATAGCTGGAAATCGGAATCGGACCTGTAGCTTTAATGAGGTTTTCAATAATATTCGATAAATGCCTACTTTTCTCCGAAGCAGACACACTAGATGGATCAATTTTCACATTCTTACTTGAAAATCTATGACCAATATTCAATTTAGGTTCACCATTGACATTCGTATGCCCAAGAGTTGTTTTCAATCTGTTCAGATCTCTGACAATTGGCTTCCCATCAGGTCCCAATACTGCACCTAGAACTCGAGATGAATGCAATGCCCTTATACGGACATATTTAGAAATGCTTGGCACCACACGCAATACACGTTGCTTGAAAAATAATGTAGTCCCGACCATTATATGCCATGCTTTTCAATGGGCTGTAAGCAAATAAAATATACCTTTACTCAAAGATGATGAGATACAAACAGGTGCGATATGTCCACCAAAATTTGGAACAAACATTGTCTGCACAGCCTTCTGTTTGCGTTGGTAAATAATAGAAAAGAGAGGAGGCTATTTTAATTCGCGTATGAATAATGAAGTGGACATAACAAAAAAAAGCAAAAAAAAAACTCTCAAATCGCTAGCGCCTCCTCATTCCTGCTTTATGTGAAAGATATGTGTATCGACTTTTTTTCTAACGTTTCACTTCTATGTAACAGATGGGTTATGATTACATTTACTCTTGGCTTGTATTTGCTCATTAACAACTTCTATTACTGCATTCGTTGCGACACTCAGCCTTATAAGGAGGCTTGGAGCTGAGATATTAACTTACTGGCTATCGCATGGGATTTAAAAACCCAGAATACTGACAATTAAGCATAGAACAGGTACTTCGTTTGCAGGACAAAGCATTCATCTTTCGTAAAAAACTGCATATTATCAAATCACCAAATCTGATTAGCGGGGGAATTGATCTGAGTAAGAGATACAAGATCTAAGATAAAGGGTGGACACAATCAGGAAAAGAAGAAGAGGGAATAGTGCATTTACTCACGCTATAGCATAATAAATTCTACAAGAAAACATCTGATTCCTTTGAATTTGTGGGTTTATCACCTGTTACTTTATTCATCACATGACCGGCAATATTTCAGACATTTACGAGGCTAATGGGCCAAAGCCCAAAGATAGTCGTCTCTTGGTGGGTCTCCGGGCTGTGAGATCAACAACCATACACCTGTCAAAGGTTGCATTTAAATTCATGAAGTATATAGGTCCAGGTCTTATGGTTAGTGTTGCATACATGGATCCAGGAAACTTCAGCAGCAGTATCGCTAGTGCTCGATTTCAATACAAGCTTCTTTTCTCGTTGCTGGTATCCAATGTGATGGCAGGAATCATGCAGATTCAGGCTTGTAAGCTTGGAATTTGCACCGGTCAGGATCTTGCAACCAACTGTCGCAAACACCTACCAAAGTATTTAAACTATATCATTTACGTTTTTGCAGAGATCTCGGTCATTGCTACAGACGTGGCGGAAATCATTGGTACTGCAATTGCTTTCAACATATTATTCAACATTCCGCTTTTTTGGGGTGTTCTTCTAACCACAATTGATGTTTTGGTGGTTATTATGGCATACAGACCGAATGGACCACCACTTGTTCTACGGCTCTTTGAAGGTTTCGTGAGTCTTTTGGTGTTACTAACAGTGGCTTGCTTTGTCATTGAGCTGTCCAAAGTTTCACATGACACCAACTGGGGATCTGTGGCGAGAGGTTTCTTACCTTCAAAGGATATATTCTCTAATACCGAGGGATTGTATCTTTCTGCCGCCTTGCTAGGAAGTAATTTAATGCCTCACTCGCTTTATCTAGGATCCGGAGTCGTTCAATCACGAATGAAAGAGTATGATGTGAAGCATGGCCTTTACACCATGCCAAAGCAGAATTCACGGCAGAATGCTATATTTTGCTACCCTTCGAAAAGAGAGAAAGTGTCCAAGGAAGAGGAAGTCATAGAAAACACCAGTGGACTTTCTGAATCTACTGTTTCAGCTGATTCGACAGACTATACCCCGTCAATTGGGGCCGTGGAAACAACCATGAACTACACAATTGGCGAGTTGATCGTCTCATTGATAGTAGTCGCACTGTTTGTGAATGCTGCAATTTTGATAATTGCCGGAACTGCCTTGTCAAAGCCTCGTGATGATGATGGAGACGGTGACTTGGAGAATGCCGATTTATTCACTCTTCATTACTTACTTTCGAGCCATTTATCCCAAACTGCAGGCACAATATTTGCGCTTGCATTGCTTTTTTCTGGTTTATGCGGAGGTACGGTTGTCACAATGGCTGGCCAAATGATCATGGAAGGCCACGCAAAACTATCTATGCCTCCTGGATTGAAGAGAATATTGACAAGAATAGTTTCGATAACTCCTTGCATTATAGTTGTGATCAAGAGTGGAAGAGAGGGACTCAGCAGTGTTCTTAACGGCTCGCAGGTTATTCTCTCAATGCTTTTGCCGTTTGTTAGTGCACCATTAATCTATCTTACATGCAATAAAAAGATTATGAGGGTTAGAGTTGGCAAAAGCTATGGTACTTCTAGTGAGGATTCTTCTGAGATGGAGCTACAGAACATGTCCGGACAGCAAGATACAGATCAAGAACAAAACAGGCATGCAAACTCTGGGCGTTATGATGAATTACCGACTGGAAATAATGACAATCACGAAGTTTACAAGGATATGAGTAATGGTAAAGTGTCTGGCATCCTATCTTTTATTGTTTGGCTTTTCATCAGTATTCTCAATTTTTGGCTTCTCGCAAGCCTGGCCGTGGGCAAGAATGTTCCATTATAATTGTATTGCATTTTACATTTGGCATATATATCTGGTATAGTAATTGTGAATCTACTAGATACAGCTTTCAGTGTAGACTTTTTTTTTCTTGGTATCAAAAAAAAAAAAAAAAAAAAAGGAGGTGGAAAAAAGAATGCACTCCACAACGCTCAGGCCGGTGGATATATAGCCAATAATTTATTTAGTAGCTTTAACCACTTTGGTTTCACATTAAACATATTTAATTTCCTGGCGTCTCCAACTATACATCATGAGTGATGAGTTCAATCTCTTTGGGAATATAGGAGATAATCCACTGGGCAGCGGTGACCAATTGGATGCCCTATTTAAGAAGTTGGAAGAGGAACAACATCAATTAAAGCAACATTCAGGACCAGCTTCGAGCACAAATTCCTTACTATCGAATATACCACAGACAATTGAAGAATCACACATTAGTGCAAGTCTACATGCATCAATGAGGGTGGAAAGTACGCATTCCTCTGGAGGTCCGATTCCATTTAAACTACATCATTCAAAACCTACTGAGACAAAGCAGGCAATACAAAAAGTGCAGAAGGATCAGGGCAAAGACAGAGGAGAACAACCAAAGAAAAAGCGCCACTATAAAAAGCGGACAAAAAAAAATAAGGGAAAGGGGGAGTTGGATTTTGATCTTGAGAAACTGACTACAGATGATATCCTGAATTATAGCCCAGGTCTGCTTTTTGGAGACAAGCAGAATTCACCTTCAGGAAGCAATGGAAATATTCGAAACGCGCTATCAACAAGCATTGCGGATGAAGCTGATATTCAAAGTTTTATGCGGAGTCTTGATCCGGACAATGTAGGACTTGGGGATTTACCATTTTTGGGTTCAGGAGGTGTGTCTTCAACAGATGAGGAGCCAAAACATAAAAGAGGCCCCGGAAGACCAAGGAAGAAGAGAAAATACACAAAGCACAAAAAAGACCCAAATGCTCCCAAGAAGCCCAAGAAGCCCAGAAAGCCAAGAAAACCAAGAAAGAAGAAGGCAACTGAAAGTACTGGCTTTAATGGTATGATGGACAGTACAGGCCTTGTCTCGCTGAAAACAGAAGAATCCAGTTCGGATGTTGCATTATCTCGGAGTGCATCGGTTCTAGAGGAAAGCTCAGCGAAGGCGAAAAGTTCCAATAAAATTCGCATTAACATACCAGAGTCGTTAGACCAGGGAGCATACTTCAAAAATAATATGCACATACACGGGTCCCAGTTGAGCGAAGCTCAGGCTCCTAAGCACAAGGAACACAAGAAGAAAATAAAATTACCGGAACCGGAAAAACCACAGCCACTTGACGAGAACGGTGTGCCTTTGGACATGATAGCCGGAATGAAGTATCTACAGACAAAGTTTGAGGCATACAAAGAAGTGAACATTGCAGGAAAGCTTCTTTCTAAGAAAAGAGATGAGGACGAAGGTATTGAGAGAGACGATAATGACCCCGATGAGCCAGAGTTTGGTGACTTGTTAGATCTCTTTGGTATTAACCCGGAGGAGATATCCCTAGATCTCACATTGAATGAGAAGAGGCGACTTCTTCTTGAGAGTATGGACAAAGAGCAGATGTCGCGGTATGAATTTTTCAGGAGAACAAACTTGAATACGGGAAGTGTCAGGAGGCTTGTGAGTAGCACAATAGGGCAGAGTATCAGTACCAGTTTGGCAAAAATTATAGGTGGTGTGGGTAAGATGTTTGTTGGCAACATAGTAGAAAGAGCCAAGGATGCTCAGAGAAAACAGTTTGAAAGCCAGGTCATACAGCAGTTAAACTACAAGCGGGCATTGAAGAAGTATGAGAATGCACTTCAACGGTTAAAGGTCGAGGGTGAAACCGATTTTTCACAAATCCAGAAACCTGGTCCCCCACCAACATTTTACGAGGAGTTACGTGATCAGAGTAAGTTCCCGAGACGAAACCCATACACCTATAATAACTTTAGGGTGATCATACCTGATGCAAACACGCATCTTACTGCCGATCACATACGTGCGGCATACAAACTTTATGGGCAGGAAACGTCTTACGATATAAATGGAAGATGGAGTCAGCAGGGGGGTGGAAATGGCCTGTTGTTTCGCTGAGGAGCGTGCAAAATTTGCTAATATTTTGTGTAATTATAGTAATGTACAAGTATGAAGAATTGTAAGGTTAATGTTGCTCCTTTTTATCTATTAGTTTGGTGCTGTTAATGTCGGACGAAGTCTGTTGTTCTGGAAATAATAGAAGATAGGTAAAGGCGAGGAGAGAACAGGGGAGAAAAAAAAAAATTCATCGAACTTCATGCATTCATTCTATCTTTTTTTTTCTTCATGTACATCTCTAGTATTCCTTCTTAGATACTAATCAGAGTTCCAGATTCTAACCGTTTCAGTTCTAATCAATACTTGAGCATTAATCATGTCGAAAGTTGGAGTAATGGTCATGGGGCCTGCAGGGGTGGGAAAATCTACATTTTGCAATTCTATGATGGCGTATATGGAATCACAGGGAAGATCAGCCAATCTTGTTAACCTAGATCCAGCAGCAACAGCACATGAGTACGAATTTACTATAGATATCAGAGACTTGATTTCGTTGGATGACGTCGAGGATGAACTCAAACTTGGTCCAAACGGTGGTCTTATTTACTGCTTTGAGTTCCTTTTGAAAAATTTGGATTGGCTCGATGACCAAATCGGAGATTATCCAGATGACTATCTTATTTTCGACTGCCCGGGACAGATCGAATTATACAGTCATATACCGGCTATGCCAATTGTGGTGAAACACATACAACAGCAACTAAACTTTAACCTTTGCTGTACATATCTAATAGAGGCTCCCTTTATGGTTGATAGAGCCAAGTTCTTTTCAGGAGCCTTGGAAGCGATGTCAACGATGATTTTCATGGAGCTGCCTCATTTGAACATACTTTCAAAGATGGACTTGGTCAAAGGAAAGATGTCGAAAAGGGAAGTGAGGAAGTTCTTATGCCCAGATCCAATGCTAATGAATGACGATGAGGTGCAAGACGATCAAAAAGATCTGATTCTAACAAATCCCAAATACAGACGATTGAATAAGGCAATAGCACAGCTAGTGGATGACTTTGGAATGGTGCAGTTTCTGCCTTTGGACTGTTCCGATAGAGACAAAAGCGAGTCTCTAAGAACGATCGTTACATGCATTGATAATATGACACAATGGGATGAAAACCAGGAGCCAAAGGATCCGGCTGAAGATATGGAAGAACCAGAAGATCCAGAGGACCAGTAAGTGAATTCGGAATATATGTATTATACAGTATTATAGACTTAACAAAATGTTGACACTCAAAAACGTATCCAGGGCATATCGGTTATGCAACCCGTATTTTCTCGGACTTCAACGTTTCCACTTTTGTATTAACCTTTCTGCGTCTTTTCTTAGGCTTGTAAACGTAGTCATATAGACTGACAAGACCTGGAACCATCTGGCAACTTCCAATTACTAGCAAATCGAAATACTCCACATAATCCACAATACTCTGTGTTGGAGGATCTATATTCACCCATATCACATATCCTTTATTCGCATGCACAGATCTTGCCATTTCTTTCACAAGCCTTCTCACTCCCGGTATCTTTAGTGTAGTACCAGTAACAATGAGACAATCTGGTCTTGATTTGATATCAGATTCAGTGATGCTTCCAATAATTTCACCATCCGGATGGAACTCGTTGTATAAAACAATTCTTGGCCTCAGTATTCCTTCGTTCTGTAATCTTTTCCCTGCAATATCACGAACCTTGTTCATCTCCTGGCATTCTGGACATCTCACTATTAATCTTCTTCCTTCTGTATTAGGTGCCTTTTTGAAAAACGTCTCATTCAACGGTGTAATATACCGACACTTTGAACAGTTCATTAGCTGAATATTCCCATGCAATTGAATGCATTTTGGATATGGTTTGTGAAAAGTTAGCGGGATCTTTGTTTTCAAATGTGGTAACTGTACGTCTAGACAATCAATATTCTGTGTATATAGTCTCAGAAGACGACCTTGCTCTGATATCTTATCAATCATGTGATGATAATATGTTGGGTCGCACTCATTGGAAAGAGTGTACAACTTGTGGATCATTGACTCAAATTTCTTAATGGAACCATCTGACCTAAACACATTATAGTCAAAGAGATTTTTTCCTGAACCTGAGGATTTAGTAGCCAAGCCTTGAAATAGACCATTAGAGGATCTGAAATCAGGAATACCAGCCCCCACAGAAACTCCGGCACCAATAACCATTACCACCCTCTTGGAGTATGTTATGGCATGATGAAGAAAATAAACATCTGACAACTCAATTTGATCTTCAAGTGGTTTATCAAAATCAAGCTTTGAAATATCCAGTATCGTCCCATTTGGAGGTCTGTATCTTAGTTTTGGTTTTCTTTTAAGATCTGTTGTTGGAATCTCGAACTGAACACTTTCTGGTTTTTGTTCAAAACCTTTCAGTAATCTGGAACATCGAGTACGAAACTTGCTTATAGTTAGGCCAAGCAGCTTCAAATTCTTTAGATCTTCTTCACTGAATTCCTCCTGCTTCACTGCAATCGTGTCCAAAGGTTCCTTTTTTATCTTTCTTCTCCCTGTTTCCTTTTTAACTCTTCCTGAATCTCCAATTCGTGATTGCCTTTCCAACTTCACGTTTACTTTCTTATTCGAAACTTTATTCCTTCTCACAACAGTCATACTTCTGGCAGCCAAACAAAATTTGACGAGTATATTTATTGCCTTGATAAATCAAGCTTTAATGAAAGTATAAATATTCTTAGAAAGCTGGATTGAATACAAAAAAGAGATGTGACACGCATCTGTGTGTCTTTCAAGATGATTTCATTTCACTTTTTTTCTCTCCCCAAGATGATAAAAAAAATGTCAGATTATTACTCTTTTGGGGTTTACAAGCAAGCAATTTAGCTGTTTGTGGAATAATTCGCAATATAAGAGTCTCCATTTGATTGACCCGTCAATCGACGTTAATACTGTAACCATTCGCAAGATTCGGAAATTGAATCCGTGCTTGGTAAGGGTGACGACCAAAAAAATATATATACATAATATAATAGCTAGGTCTGGTTTATCTAGAAAGGCAAGTACAACCAGGAAAGGAAACATAAACAATATGTTGCTCACATATTGATTACATTCATCACCTTTTTCACTTTGAATTCTGTCGGTGCTCTGTAATTTTCAATAAAAGGTAGCTGAACCGCTTATTAATCGACTAAGTAAATACATCCGTACACTGCATTCTATACTGTGGAAAGCGAAATTTTTACGGCTTTTATCTCAAAATTCTCCGCTTTCCTGCTTAGCCCTTCGAGTATTTAAGAACTCCGTAAATAAGAAATCATTTGCCTTCATAGTTTTTGCATAGCATATCCTGTTTCAACTTTACGCCAAGTACCATCTCTAATTAGCACAAAGTTTTGGTAAAAGCAGAAAATAGCAAAATGAGTGCTTTTTGGAACGATATTAGCACTCAGATTGTGGATTCTTCGGAGATTATTGGCCATTCATCTTCAAATGGTACTTTCTTAAAAAGCCCAATCTGCTCCTGCTATGACAACGGCGGATACTCTATCATTTCACCTATAAACGATATTTCGCCATGTTTTATTAATGGTATCCTTACAAATTTATTATCGGTTGCAATCATAGTTCATGGCTCAATAGAAATACATAGATTGCGTCAGAAGAGAAACATAAGTGCAAGATCCTCGCCATTTTTTGGCATTAAATGCATCTTAATTGCTTTACAGGTTATGCTTCAGCTACTGATCTGTCTATACTACCCAAAGGTTACTTCTTATCCTTTGAATGTAACCTTTTTGAATGATATACAGTGGTGGTCGACGCTTGGCACTTGCTTGTCTTTATTGATAGTTAGCGCACTTTCATACATTGAGAATTACAAGTCTTTCATTGCCTCCACCGCATTAATTAACTTCTGGTTGGTATACGCTATTTTGAACTTTTTCCGCATAATTAATGTGTATCTTCGAAAAACAACAACTGCTATGACTTTCTTAATATGGGCTACCGGTATAAATACTATTCTGATTCTTGTGTTGGAGATTACTGAATCTCCAAGACCTATTTTAAAGCCGGAGGAGTATAATCCAGTGGAAAATGCCAACATATTCAGTCGTATTACTTTTGAATGGCTGACACCTTTAATGAGTAAGGGTTATCACAAGTATCTCGAACAGAAAGATCTACCTATGCTGCCAAGTGCTTTGAAATCAAGAAACTTGTTCAACTCTTTGTACGAGAATTGGAAAAGTGAGATTAATAAAGGAAGCGCACCTTCTTTGGCAAAGGCTCTTTGGAAATCATTTGGCGGTCAATTCATGTTTGCCGGTATTTTCAAACTCATTCAGGATTGTATCGCCTTCATTCAGCCACAATTTTTGAAAAAATTGATCCAATTTGTTGATGATTACTCTAAGGATCATAGCATTCCTCTTACCAGAGGCTTTATGATTGTTGTTGGAATGTTTGGTGTTTCTGTCATTCAGACTGCGGCTTTACATCAATATTTTGAGAGGGTGTTCGACACAGGCATTAAAGTGAAGTCATCTTTAAACTGTCTTATTTATCAGAAGGCCTTGACCTTGTCTCCGGAGGCCAAACAAAAGAAAAGTACAGGTGATATTGTCAACTTGATGTCTGTTGATACTCAACGTTTACAGGAGTTATGCAGGAATCTGCAACTCATTTGGTCTGGACCTTTTCAAATAATACTTTGCTTGCTCTCTCTCTACAAGTTGATTGGAAATGCCATGTGGGTTGGTGTTTTTATCATGGTGATAAGCGTGCCCTTGAATACCTTCCTATTTGGTATCCTCAAGAGTTTGCAGAAGAGGCAGATGAAAATCAAGGATGAGAGAACTGGACTTATTTCCGAAATCCTTAACAACATCAAGTCTTTGAAGTTGTATGCCTGGGAAATTCCGTTCAGGAAGAAGCTGACTTACGTGAGAAATGAGAAAGAACTCAAGAACTTGAAGAAAATCGGTGTGTGCCAAGCATGCAACCAATTTGTTTTCAAATCGGCTCCTCATCTAGTCAGCACTGCATCATTTGGACTTTTCCTATGGAAGTACAGCTCACGCCCATTGGGAACGGACATCGTCTTTACAGCACTTTCTCTTTTCAACTTATTAAGTTTCCCATTAGCTGTTCTTCCGAATGTTATCGGGAGCGTCATTGAAGCCCAAGTTTCTCTTAAGAGACTATCAGACTTTATGATGAGTGATGAATTGGAGATGAATTCAGTCCATAAACTTTCTCCAAATTACGAAAAAGGTGCACCTGCTGTTGAGATTGAAGATGCCGACTTTTTGTGGTCTCGTCACCCTTATAAAGTTGCTCTTGTGAACATTAATTACAGTGCAAAAGTTGGAGATCTCAATTGTATTGTTGGAAGGGTTGGCTCTGGAAAATCATGTATGCTTCAGGCTATACTTGGTGACTTGCACAAGACTAAAGGTATTGCAAGAGTTTATGGTTCTGTTGCTTATGTTCCTCAAATTCCTTGGATCATGAACGGTACTATTCGAGAGAACATCTTGTTTGGATGCAAGTATGATAAGGACTTTTATGAAAAGACGCTTAAGGCATGTGCTTTGACTTTGGATTTAGGTATTATGCCGGATGGTGATTTAACACAGGTGGGTGAAAAGGGAATCAGCTTGTCTGGAGGTCAAAAGGCACGTTTATCATTGGCTAGATCCGTTTATGCCCGTTCGGATGTTTACATTTTAGATGATATATTGAGTGCGGTGGACGAGCATGTGGGAAGACATATTATCAACAATGTTCTTGGCCCTGAAGGTTTACTTAAAAGCAGATGCAGAATTCTTGCTACGAACAATTTGCACGTCCTCGTTCATGCTGATAAGATTACCATGCTCTTGCAAGGTAGAGTCCAAGAAGAGGGAAGTTATACTGATTTGATGGCCATGGAGAACAAATCTGGCTTATATAAGCTTTTGAAGGAGTTTGGTCATGCTGGAAAAAGCGGCGATACCACTCCTGAGAATGAAGAGTCGAACTCAGATAAGGCTGCCGAGGCAATTGAGAAGGTTGTCACGACCGACAGCAAAGAGTCATTCGCCTTGGGTGAGCTTGATTCAGAGATTAAAGAAGCTTCAAAGCATGTGGTTCATAAGGCGGAAATGGAAGATTTTACAAATGCTGTTAAGCAGAAGGAGATAATTGAGGAGCAGACAGGCAGAAATGAAAAGCACGAACAGGGAAAGGTGAAATGGAACGTTTATCTTACTTATTTCAAGGCTTGTGGGTTCAGAAATGTTTGCATCTTGATTGCCTTTATCATCGCATATATGGGATTGTCTGTGTTGGCCAATGTGTGGTTGAAATACTGGTCTGAGTTGAATAGTAGGATGGGCTATAACCCTAACCCATGGAGGAATTTGGGGATCTACTTTGCACTTTGCATGATATCTATAGTGTTTGTTGTTAGTGAGAGTTTGGTTCAGTGGTTGCTATGCTCTGTTTCCGGATCCAAGATTCTTCATCAAAGTATGCTAGAAAGTGTTTTGCTTGCACCAATGCAGTTTTTTGAGACAACACCTATTGGTCGGATTCTTAACAGGTTTTCAAATGATATATACCGTATCGATGCGGTCATGTTTAGGGTTCTTGATAGTTTCTTCTCTACTAGTATTAGAGTCTTGTTCACAATCATCGTTATTGTGTTCTCCACTTGGCAGTTTATCTTCTTTGTTATCCCTCTAGGATTCGTTTACAGATACTTCCAGAAGTATTATTTGGCATCCTCGAGAGAACTCCGGCGTTTAGACTCTGTTTCCAGATCTCCAATATTTTCACACTTTGAAGAGACATTGAGGGGTGTTGCAACTATCAGGGCATACAATCAGATTAAGAGATTCATATTCTTGAATCAGTACAATACAGATAAGAATATGAGTGCTTACCATCCAGCTGTGAGTGCTAATCGGTGGTTGGCTGTCCGCCTTGAATTTTTGGGATCACTAATTATTCTTGCAGCTTCTGGCTTGTTGATCGTTACTTTAAGAGGAGGTCACGTGACCCCTGGTTTGGTCGGTTTGTCGGTTTCATATGCTTTACAGATTACCCAATTCTTGAACTGGATTGTCAGAATGACTGTTGATATCGAATCTAACATTGTTTCCGTGGAAAGAGTCATGGAGTATGCTAAAATCAAACCAGAGGCACCACAATTTATCGAGTCACGCAAGCCGGCTGATAATTGGCCTTATAAGGGAGCAGTCCGGTTTGTACACTATTCTGCAAGGTATAGGCCGGACCTTGAGTTGGTGTTGAAAGATATCAACTTATCAATTAAATCACAGGAAAAAGTTGGTATCGTGGGTAGAACTGGTGCAGGTAAATCTTCATTGACTCTTGCTCTATTCAGACTTATTGAGGCTTCTGGAGGTCATATAAACATAGATGATCTGGACACCAGTAAGCTTGGCCTATTTGATTTGAGATCTAGGCTTTCGATTATTCCACAAGACTCTCAAATATTCCAAGGCACTATAAGATCCAATTTGGATCCAACTGATCAGTATACAGACGAGGCTTTATGGAATGCTCTTAAGTTATCTCATCTAAGCGATCATATCAAGAAGATGTATGAGGACATAGATGACAAGTCAACTGTCAAATATAATCCATTACTCTCACCTGTCAGTGAAGGTGGCTCGAATTTATCTGTTGGCCAGAGACAGTTGATGTGCTTAGCAAGGGCCCTTTGTAAAGAAAACTGTCGGATTCTTGTGCTGGATGAGGCTACTGCTAATGTTGATGTTCAAACGGACTCGATTGTGCAGCAAACGATAAGATCTGCATTTAAAGAGAGAACTATTCTCACGATTGCCCACAGATTAAACACCATTATTGACAGTGATCGGATCATCGTGTTGGACAAGGGAAAAGTGGCTGAATTTGACACGCCTGATAACCTCTTGAAGGACAAATCATCATTGTTCTATTCGTTGTGTAAGGAAGGAGGACTTATTGAGGATACGGATTAGATGTGCTGCGAGATGCCACTTACATAGTTAGATTAAATTTATAAATGAAAAATACAGTTGGAAAACAAATAACGTAGTAGATATTTATCGCACCTGCATTCCAGTTTAAACTACCAGCCATGGTTAATTCATTATGACAAATTAGATCTGTGTATATACAAACACATAAATATATATATTCTGATTTTATACATCTCTCAATTTCTTTTCCGACGTAGCAAAACACTCGCAAGACCAACACCAGCCGCAGTGAGCCCACTCAATATGGCAAGGCCTATGACACTGTTCTTTGCCAATTCATTATGTATTTCATCCTTTAACTCCTTTGCCTGTAAGTTATCCGGTTCATGATCTAGTAAAACGTTAACATACCTTTCGCTTTCTTTATATTCACCAATCTTATAACATCCCACAGATAGATAGTACAAGCATTCTCTTCTTCGAGAAGGTTCCTTTTTAAAAATTCCTGTGAGTATGTTGATACCTTGCTTATTATCACCTTTATCTTTAGACTTCACCAACCCCCATGCATAATTGAAAAGTGACTGGATAGTGGGATCTGTGCCCTCAGACTCCACTTGCTTTCTTAAAATTGCTAGTTGGGGATCCGATAACGGCGTGAATGCATCATTCAGATTAGGGAGATAGCTGAATTTAGGCATTCTTGTGTGCTTGTTTAATATATTGCTTATTGATAATACTAAAAAGATGAATGTATGTGGGCAACTTGCTAACAGTATAAACTAAACGAGAAGTTGAAAATAAGATGTAATTAGTTTGCTTCTTGTCTATTCATGAATTACACTTATCTTCCGATGCTATTTATACGGTGGCAATGAGTGTGATGATATAGCGTTTATCTTTTATTATATAGACCATCCGTACCAATCAGGTGATACCTTTTTTTGATTTGTCGCGTCTATCGAGAAATTTGGTTTCATTTGACAGGTTGGAAGGAGATTTGCAGAATTTTGTGGAGTCGATCTACGCGTCTTAATGAATAAATGTGCGGAAAGCGTAACTTCCGGAGACGCATAGTCTCTAACGGTACAATTTATTCTTTGCATTCTTTACATGCGATTAAGCGGATCAATTTAGTTAGTTTTAAAAGACTTTAAATTTTGATATTGCTACAAAAAAAGTATGTCTTTTTCTGTTTATACAAACAAGCAAGCGATCTATATTTATACTGACGGAATAAGATTGAAGTCCGATTCTGCTTATACCAAGAAAAGCTTGGCTCGGTATATTTACCGAATAGGGATGGCATCGACGCGATTGCAAAAAAAGTTTACCAAAAAAAATTCAGCCTCTTCTATCTATAATTAAGATTTGAACTGGCTGAGAACCAACTATACAACTGTGCAGTTCACTTTTTTCTGCCAATTCATCATCAAGAATATAGGGCCTGATTTTTACTCCACTTTGTTTACAAACTGCTTTGTGTTGAATAGAAGATTGTGATGAAAAGGTGACCTTAGTCTTGCCCTGATCGAAATTTTATGTTATCGTTTGCCGAAATTAGCACCCCATGTGGATGCTATGATGAAGGGGGATACTACCCAATATCTCCCTTACATGACCTCTCACCTTGTTTTGTTAATGGAATATTGATTAATCTGCTTTCAGTGTGGATGATTGTTAGTGGTGGATTTCAGTTTTGTAGCCTCAGACATAAACCCACCATTAACACACGCTTTCCGTATTGGCTTGCAATAAAGCTTTCACTAATTGGAATACAGATAGTTTTACAAATATCTTTAACTTTATACTATCCAAAATTTGCAGAGTACACGGATGAAAATGCAAGTTATTGGAAGGACGCTGTCTGGTGGTCGAGCTTTTCTTCGGTTATAGCTCAGTGCATCGTTGTGCTTTTGACATATGTTCAAAACTACAAGTCATATGTCTCCTTGCCACAGGTAATTCTTTATTGGATGGGGTATATCGTATTTGGCTTTTTTCGACTTATTAGCATTTATTTGAGACCGTCCCGTGCACTGAACATTTTCCTTCAAATTTCCATGGAAGTTGTCACAATTTCGATATTTATTATCGAGGTTCAGTGCTCTTTAGTTAATGAAAAGCTTGTTTCAGAAGAGCACAGTCTTCGTGATTACGCTAATATCTTTAGTCGGTTTACATTCTCCTGGATGACGCCGTTAATGCAAAAAGGTTATAAGCAGTACCTTACACTCTCGGATCTTCCTCCTTTACCTAGTTCGCTAAAAACAGAGAACATATCTAAAATTCTAAAGGCAAACTGGGAGAATGAAAGGTTGAAAAACTGGAAGCACCCATCATTGTTAATGTCATTAGTGAAGGCATTTGGAAGACCATTCTTTCTTGGTGGACTTTATGAATTGATCAAAGATTTCATTAGATTTAGCCAACCACAACTATTGAAGAACCTTATCAGGTTTGTTCAAAGGTATGGAGAAGATAAAGCAGCTGCTCCTCTCGCTGAGGGATTTTTACTCGTTATTTCAATGTTTGGACTCTCGGTTCTTGAATCTTTCTGTCTGCATCAGTACATTGAGAAGATTATGGATATGGGAATTAAAGTTAAGTCTTCCTTAAACACTTTCATATATCAGAAATCTTTAGTTTTATCCATTGAGGCTAGACAAGAGATGACAACTGGTGACATAGTTAACCTTATGTCGGTGGATACTCAACGGTTGCAGACATTGTGCAATAATTTGCAAATAATATGGTCCGGACCAGTTCAGATTGTTCTTTGCTTGGTATCCTTGTACAAGCTTATGGGAAATTCCATGTGGATGGGCTTGCTGGTTTTGTTATTTACAATTCCAATGAATACTGTCATTTCGCGTGCTTTAAAAACTCTTCAGCACAGGCAGATGAAAGTTAAAGATGAAAGAACCAGCTTGATATCAGAAATTTTGAGTAATATCAGCTCTCTCAAGCTTTATGCCTGGGAAAACCCGTACAGAGAACGCCTAATGGAGGTGAGAAATGATAAAGAGTTAAAGAACTTACAGGAAATCGGCGTTTATCAGGCTGTGAATCAATTCATCTTCAACATGGTTCCATCAATTGTTAGTACTTCCACCTTTGCCGTGTTTATTATAATATATTCTGGAACACCTCTAAGTACAGATATTGTGTTCACAGCGATATCTTTGTTTAATTTGTTGGAGTTCCCGCTCACGGTTTTACCTTGGGCTATAAGTGACTTTATTGAAGCACAAGTTTCTGTTCAGCGTCTTACAAAATTCTTTATGAGTGATGAATTAGATTCTTCTTCTGTTTTAAGACTCCCAGCAGATCCCAAATCCAACGATCCAGTTGTTCAGGTTAGTGATGGAACTTTCTTATGGTCTCAGAATCCAGAGAAAATTGCACTTACCAATTTCAACTACAGTGCTAAACTTGCTACTTTGAACTGCCTTGTTGGAAGAGTTGGTTCAGGTAAGTCTGCAGTTCTTCAAGCAATTCTAGGAAATTTGAATAAGCGAACTGGAAAAATACTTTTGAAGGGAACCGTTGCATATGTTCCCCAGATTCCTTGGATTATGAATGGAACTGTTAAGGAAAATATTATTTTTGGATTCAGGGAAGATCCAGCGTTCTATAAGAAGACTATTGAAGCTTGTGATCTATCACGAGATCTCAGCATTTTTCCAGAGGGAGATATGACACAGGTTGGCGAAAAGGGCATCAGTTTATCCGGAGGTCAGAAAGTTCGGCTAGCCTTAGCAAGAGCCGTCTATTCCAGAGCGGATATCTTCATCTTGGATGATATTTTGAGTGCTGTTGATGAACATGTCGGAAAGCACATCATTAAGAATGTGCTTGGATCCACGGGTTTGCTAAAATCAAGATGCAGGATTCTGTGCACGAACAATTTACACGTTTTGAAATATGCAGACCAAATTACTGTTCTTTCTAATGGCAATGTTATGGAAGAGGGAAGTTATGAGAGTTTGATCAACTCAGGAGCAAGATTATCTTCATTACTGAGGGAATTCGGAACAGAGAAGGATAAGGAGCATTTCGATCAAGAGGCTCTGAAAGATAAAAGTTCTGAAAGCTCTTCGGCAACATCGTTATTTCCAGATGAGGCTTTAACTGCACGTGAGCACAATACTACTCTTGAAAATGCCAGATTGGAAAACTATAAGGATGCAATTGTGAAAGTGGAGCGAGCAAAGGCCAAATCAGGTAGGGGTGAACACACGCAAAAGGGAAGTGTGAAATGGGAGGTGTATTTGTCGTATATGAAGGCATGTGGAGTTTGGAATGTGTTGTTGTTCATGCTCTGCATTGTTATATCCATGGGATTGTCTGTGTTGGCCAATGTTTGGTTGAAATATTGGTCCGAACTAAATAGCAGAGAGGGTGGAAATCCATCTCCTTGGAAGAACCTTGGAATATACTTTGGCATATGTCTATTCACTGCAATTTTCAGTCTTTGTGAGACCTTGGTTCAATGGCTTTTGTGCTCGATCTCAGGCTCAAAGAAGATGCATCAAAAGATGTTGGATTGTGTACTTCGAGCTCCAATGGAGTTCTTCGAGACAACACCAATTGGCCGCATTTTGAACAGGTTTTCTAACGATATATCAAAGATAGATGAGTCATTGTTTAGAGTTTTTGCCAACTTCTTTGGATCCGCCGTCAGGGTTGGATTCACAATTCTCGTGATTGTTCTTTCCACGTGGCAGTTCATCTTGTTTGTTATACCCCTTGGATTCATTTACAGGTATTTCCAGATGTACTATTTGTCGACATCACGTGAATTGAGGAGATTGGATTCCATCACAAGATCTCCAATCTTCGCTCATTTGCAAGAAACATTGAATGGTGCTGAGACAATCAGAGCATACGATCAGTCCGACCGTTTTGTTTTTCTAAGTTGCTACAAGATGAATCGGAACATGAGTGCATACCATCCTTCGATGACAGCAAATAGATGGCTAAGTATCAGATTAGAGTTTATCGGTTCACTAATAATTTTGGGAGCTTCTGGACTTCTCATACTGACATTAAACTCTGGTAGGGTTACGCCTGGTTTAGTTGGTCTTTCTGTTTCATATGCTTTGCAAGTGACACAGGCATTAAACAGAGTCGTGCGTATGAGTTCACGTATAGAGTCTGATATTGTTTCTATTGAAAGAGTTGAAGAGTACTCTTCTCTTCCATCAGAAGCACCTGTGATCATTGAATCTAACAGGCCATCTAAGGAATGGCCCCATAATGGTGCACTCTCCTTTGATCACTATTCCACTAGATATAGAGATGATTTAGACCTTGTGCTAAAGGATATCAACATAGCCATCAATCCAAGGGAGAAAATCGGAATCGTCGGCAGAACTGGTGCTGGCAAATCCAGTTTGACTTTAGCAATCTTCAGAATTATTGAAGCAGTTAAAGGGAAAATCATTATTGATGATATCAATACTGGTGAGATCGGACTTTATGATTTGAGGTCGAAACTCTCCATTATTCCCCAGGATGCCCAAATATTTGAAGGTACAATTCGGTCGAATTTGGATCCTATTGACCAGTATCCAGATGATGATCTTTGGAACGCACTAAGGCTTTCTCATCTCGCGGAGTACGTTAACGTGATGTACAAATCTTTAGAGGATAAATCCTCTGTGCACTATAATCCTCTTTTGATAAAGCTCTCAGAGGGAGGATCAAACCTTTCTGTCGGCCAAAGACAGTTGATGTGTTTGGCTAGAGCACTCTGTAAGAGTGATTCCAAGATTCTTGTTTTAGATGAGGCCACTGCCAATGTTGATGTTCAAACGGACTCCATTGTGCAGCAAACGATAAGATCTGCATTTAAAGAGAGAACTATTCTCACGATTGCCCACAGATTAAACACTATTATTGACAGTGATCGGATCATCGTGTTGGATAAGGGAAAAGTGGCTGAATTTGACACGCCTGATAATCTCTTGAAAGACAAGTCATCATTGTTCTTCTCATTATGCAAGGAGGGTGGACTAATCAAGAAAGAGCACAACTCGTAAAAATTTATTGTGTACCAAGTTTAAAAGTTTAATCATATGCTTTCTAAATCTTTATACCGCAAAAAGTCAGTTATATATAGTGTATGTTAAAGTAGTACAATTCAGAAGGTGAACCGAAAGCAGCCGGCGCATGAACACCCAATCAGTTTGTTTATCTTCGCATCTTCACATTTTATTCCTTCTATTGTTATTGTTATTTATTTTCATCCGGAGAAAGAAGCGAGAAAAAAAATTAAGAATAATGAGATTAGCACGTTAATGCAAATTATTTTGCTGGTTTTAATACGTTATCTTTTCTTATCTATAAATGCTCTAAACCAATAGAGAGAGGCTGCATTCCAAAATTTCTGTCTCATTTGTATATATATATTCCCGGCCCGACATATATATAGCATCACAGTACTTCTTGATAAGCATAATATTCAGCCATTGCTTAATTCACTGTTCTATTTCATACTTATTTTTACACGAAATTCAAACAGATACTTCAAGATCAATTGACAACTAGTCTATACTTTCGAAATGGGAGTGACGAATACATTAAAGCAGAAGCCAATGAAGCAGGTCACTCGGTTAATGAGTGCTACGATGCAATGTTCTGAACTTTCTGCTGCTTACGGCAGTTGTATGGTGAAAAACTATCAGAATATGAATAAAGATGCCTGTTTGAAAGAATTCATGGCATACAAAAGATGCGTGATGCAACATCTAGGCCGGTCCTTCTGAAAGCATTTTTCTTACTGTATGCAGCTACTACATTCAATACAAATGACACGATGTGTGCCGTGCAGTAAAGAATTCAACACCTCGGTGTATATTTTTATCCTTTTTAATGATAATATATTTATATATGCTCTAACAGTGTCTCCTGACTTGTACGAGAGGAAAAAAAAGTATTGTAGTCGAAGAATTATGCCTCTAGGCCAAAACTGCTAAATTCCTTTTTCAAGTTTTTGAACTTCTTCTTGGACTTCTTTCTTCCAAACATGTGTTTGTAGAATCGGGCGATCTTCATAAATAAGTGCTTCTGGCCAAACTCTAAAACTGCGTAATTGACAAACGCACATATCAATAGTTGAATATCCAAAGACCATGGTGTCCATGTCAAATCCATCAAATCTCCAAACCAGGAAGCTGGATCAATACCCATCAATCCGATCGACAAGCAAATTGTGAGTATGATTGTTATAATGAAAGGCCTATTCTTAATGGCAGATTCTCTGTATGGAGGTCCGACCGTTAGCATCAATGCAGCAAAAATGTACTGGAAATTCGCAAAGAGAAAAACAACAGTGTTATCAGAACATTTCACCTCTTCATCATTGCCCGGAACAGCTTTGCGATACCACGGTTCTTGAGGATGTTTGCCCCAAAGCCAGCCAAATATCTGGAAAAAGCACTCGATGAGGATGGAGCCAAGTAGAGGTATAAGAATTTTTGGAGACACTAGATTAGCGGTGGGTCTCTTTTTGCACATGATTGGGTATGCTTTTGACCATGACATGAATATGGCGATTGGAATTATCAAGAACAGATCAATGTAAAGGAACTGGAAGTCACCTAGATTCACACCTTCTTTGTATAATATGGAAACACTGATAAACTGAATGGCAGAATACAACGACATATACTGGAAGCACGAGAAACTTGTAACCAATGCCGCACGGCCCTCTTTAATCACATCGGGCACACAGGAAATCTCAAATGTTCGGGAAGTGAATGGCGCAGCAACAGATGCTTCAGCTTCACTCAATGAAATTCCAACATCTGCAGCTTTGAGCGCACCACAATCGTTCGCACCATCACCACAAAAGCTTACAGTGTAGTCCAAAGATTTAAGCCGATCGACAAGCTCATGTTTTTCATCTGGCGACATCCTAGCAAATATTGCACCTCTCATGATCATTCTCTCTATCAAGTACTGCTGATTCGCCATCTCAGTCAAAATATACTTGAAGACATCACCTGTCACTGCCACACAGTAGTTATCATCCTGGTTTATATTTGTTGGTGCCAGGGTAGTCGCATCTAGTTGAAGATCTGGATTATCAACTTCATTCCATACAATCAGAGGCTGACCTTGTGCTGGTGAATCACCAAAAGCCGGATTTTTGAAGTTAAACGAAGCGATATAAACCTTGGTTGAGTCATTTATAAGAGAGCATTCCTTAGCCACACTCACGGCAGTAAGAATATTATCACCGGTACACATAATGGTTCTGATTCCTGCAGTTCTTAATTCAGTGAGAACACGCTTTGTGGATCCTTTAAGCTTATTTTCAAAAACTATGAAACCGATGAATTCTAGTTCACTCTCCACTTTTTCACGCGACAAATCATTCAGAAATGTCAAATTATTCGTATTTTTACGATAACGTGGTGGACGTGTAATGGTTTTGGTTGCACATGCAATAACCCTGTATCCGGAGTGTGTATAATGCGAAAGTAATTCATGGAAATTTTCAGGGATACTCTCCGAAAGACATATTTCTTCCATAACTTCTGGTGCTCCCTTCACGAAAACTTTAATCTCATCATCGTCATCGTCATATGACTGGCATATGACAGACATTCGCCTGAGCTGGGAGATGAACTCATACTCCTTTATCTGAACAAAGCTTTGATCGGCATTGTTTCCATCGCTTGCGGTAAATAATATTGGATTTGCATTCTGTGGTAATTTATGCCGCAATATGTAGTGCTGTAACTGCTGATTTTCAGAAGGCTCCTCAATCAATCTCCAGCCCGTGAATTCAAACATTTTTGCATCCAATGGATCTCCAATTAGTTCTCCCGCGATAAGTTTTAACGAATGGCATGTAAGCATTGTTAAGAATAGATCCATCGACTGTTTGTTATTCTTTTCCAGCGACATCATTTCTTCCAAATTCTCAAAGAGATCGGAAAACACGTGCTGCTTCCTATCTGTCATGGACTTCGATACATTTAGTCCCATAACGTCTAAGCCTTCTTCAGTAAGAGTTCCCGTTTTATCAAAGCACACAACATCCAATTTTCCACCTATGTTGAGCCTCGTTGGTGCAATACAGAATATATTCTTCCTCCGAAGGCGTGCCAAAGCAAAACTTGTACCTATGGTTAAAGTAGCCGGTAAAGCCGGTGGAACAATAATGGTGATGATATCCAACGCACGCAAAATGATGGTCTTTGTGTCGACACCAAGCTTGACAAAATTAATGATGGAGAATAAAAAGCCAATGCCGGCAACAAGTCCCATAACACCAATATATTTGAATGAATCCTCATAGAACTTGAATCCTGTGGGTTTAGGAAATAGCATTGTCCTAACCAATGCCCCCTTTGTAGTATTAAATCCTGTTCTCATGACCAATGCAGTTGCTGGCTCCGTACCGTTATTACCATATCGACACCTAACAATCTTTGTTCCACTGTACAAAAAGGACTTGGTGAAGTGAGAAGAAAACTTCGCTCCGGTGTATTCTTGCTTTAGATTTTTCACAGTATCTGATGCAACCGGGACTTTCGACACTGGGACTGATTCTCCAGTAAGCATAGACTCGTTAACAATGCAGTCCCCGCTTAAAAGCAATGAATCGCACGGTAAAATAGATAAAGAAGGATCTGAAACTTCGTAAACATCACCTGGAACTAAGTCACTTGAAGAAACTTCCGTCCAGTATCCATTTCTACGAACCCGGATTGTGCATTCAAACAAAGCAAGCTGTCTCATTCTTTCCATATTCTGTCGTGTTTCTATCAAAGACTGGGAGATCGATAGAACGGATATTATAAAGATGCAAAATGCATAGTAGTAGTAGTTATCGGATAGCCAAAGGATGATGGAAAAGATTTGAAAAGCGTAGAATGGATGCAGTATTTCATCCCGTAAAAGTGCATACACTGACTTGTCTTTTATTTCTATTATGTTTTTCCCAAAAGTGTCCCTTCTTGCCATATGGACTTCCTTTTTTATTCCATCCTTGAGATCAGGATAATGGCACCATCTCTTATCAAGCCAATTTGTTGCCAACCTGTAGAGGTCAACTCTAGGGTCGTAGAAAAACTTCATGTAACGATATTCAAAAAAGATGAGAATAGGAATAATTGAATCATCCTCGTCCCCAACTTCGTCCTCCTTAGGATATATGCCGGATGGCCATATGAATGTCGATATTCTCCTATTGTACCATTCTCGCTTCACATTGATCACATCCAAGAGCCCATACTCATCCTCTATAACTACCATTTCTGCTTTTCCTAATGGGACACGCTCGGCCAATATCTGTATTTTATATCTAGGAAACCATCTGAAAAATAGATATCCAAGACCTAAGGTGAGTGTGACGATCACGTAATAAAGTACCAATCCCATCTTCGTTATTCTGTAAGAGGCAATACCAACCACGAGATCCTCCTCAGCAAGATAGAATCGCTGATTTTCATTGCGGGCTGGAAACTTGGGGAGAAATAGCTGGTCGTGATACTTGACATCAGCTTTCTTGTAATTTCCTGCCACCACATCATCGCTAAGCTGCTTTCTTATGAACTCGTTCTCAGCATCGTATGCTAGTCTCCTCTCGGCATACTCGGCTCCATGTGTATCACCATTGGACTCATCTTCTCTACTATTATTGGTGCTACCATAATCTGCTGATTCATGTGTGGCATCCAATCCCGGAGAAAGACCACTACACTCATCTTCAGATGCCAATGCCTCACTATCCGTGTAATCATCCTCGAAATGATTCCAGTTTGTGTCATAATCAACCGGAACAGGGCCAGAGCGTGAATTTGTAGTCATTCTCCTTAAACTGGAGACACCCTTGGCAGATTCGATCTCATCAGCAGTGAAAAAACTAAATCTTGCTCTCTGTGAAAACTGTCTATCCGTTGTATTTGTATTTTCATCTGTTTCCCCAGTTTGATCCAAATAAGGCTCGCTTAGGACAAACGACTCTCCCCCTCTACTATGTGAGGGAGATAGAGAAACGACAGAAGGTGAATTGACAGAGTGAATGTGATGATGGAATTTTGACACAGACGATGGAACAACTTGCGAAGCTGCTCCAGAGAAGATTTCTGTGTCATTTTCCTCTGCGTGTGCTACCGACGAATGGATAGAATGCAAAGCAGAAGAATTCGATGATTCTCTTCGAGATTGAGGGCTGTATATGCGAACACCCTCAGAATTGTCCACTTCTTTTGACATTATACGGATGGTTTTTAAGCTATCTGTATACACCAAATCGTGGAATTTTATTTGCGTGTATATAGCCACCTAACAATTGGAAATCACCGATATCCTGGAAACTTTGGATCATGATAACACTTTCTTTCATGCCGTATCTAAGTGAAGCAGTAATCTTTTTTTCTTTTTTTTTTTGTGCTTTGTCATTTTTCATTTTTTGCGCGGTGGTGTGGTTTTCTTCCCTTAAACGGCGAGAAATACCAGAATGAGAAAAAAGCAAGATAACCTTCCGACCGGCCTCTTTCTATTATCAAGTAATATGGACAAAAGAAGATATGATACTAATTAAGTCTAAGGTATAAGAAAGCTGCCGTAACTATCACAAGATTCCGCATCGTGCCTTAATTCACCATCTGCTCATATATAGCAATATATTATTATTGGTATGCACAACTACAACCTACACTATCTACAAACCATGAGGCCATCAAATTTATGACAAAGCAAGTGATTGCATGAACTTTATTCAAACCGTAAACAACTCAAAGTTATTACAGCAAATCGTCACACTTATGTACTTAGAGCACCGCTCCATATGCACATGTGTAATTTAATTGGTCAGCATAGCATATTGACACCACTTCACACAGAAAAAAAAAAAAAAAAAAAAAAAAAAAGAGAGGAAAAAATCACAAATAACCTCCATATATGAATGCACAGCACAGCACAAAACGATTTTGAAACTGTTAAGAATTGAAATGCAAAAAAATGCTCTATCCTCAAGCAATCAACGAAAAAACAACTGATAATTAATACAGTGTTGAATGTAGCGGTTAATAGAGATATTAGCAAAGATTCCAGAGTTTAACATCCGGACGGCAATCAATACAACAGCTCCAGCAGCCAATTTGTACTGCTGTTTCACATATAAAAAAAAGGAATTTCTAATCCAAACATTTCTCATTTACCAGTAAATGAGGGTCTTGGAAGTGAAACAGCAGATGGCGAACTATGAAAAGATGATCCGGCATAGACCTTATTTGATCCAGAGAGCGAATCTGTTGAATATGAAGTCATAGAAGTCAAGTTCGAATATTTGGCTCTTGAGAAATGCTCTGGTTCGTTACCAAATACCGGCCTAGAACCATCCGGAAGGGTCTGCAAACCCGGAGTACGCAACTCTGCGTAGTGATTAGAGGAAGAAGTAGTTGGTGGTGTTAAGTTCAAATATGACGAAGATGCAGACATTGGTGGTGAGTGGCTACTAGCACGAGAGTGTGAACGAGACCGGGATTTCCGCTGGGATTGATTTCTTGAATGCGAACGAGAGCTTTGTGAACTAGACTCAGACATTTCCATCCGAATACCACCATTTTTGTTGTTTTTGCCGGTGTTGTTGTTAAAAACAGGCCTGGATCCATCTGGAAGTGATGGTTTAGCAAAAGTGTCGGAAATCAGCATATTCTTCAAATCGTTAGTTGTCTCTTTGAGGCTTATAGCCGTGCTCTTTAACACCGCTCTGTTTTTCATGCCGTCTCCCGAATGCTGCCGGTTAATGTTCTTGCGACCTTTCCCAGTCTCATTTCTGAGTTTAACCGGATACTTAAGCTTTTCATGGCCAAAGTTGACGCTTGATCCGTCAGGCAGAGCTCCTCTGGGTGGTATAGAAAACTCTTTTTGTTCTTGCTTTGAGGCTTTCTTGCCCTTGGCTTTAATCTTTCGATCCTTCTTATTCTGTTCACTTCTATTAGGTTTATTCATATTCTTCTTACTTCCATTCTGCTTTTTTATATGCTTCTGAGGTTCGCGTGGCGTAACTTTCAAATCAAGTTGTCCACCTGCCTCTGGCATACTTTGTATTCTTTCATGAATCATCATATTTCAAAATATTTGCTATATAGAATTCATTAAATATTCTTTTAGGAAGTTCTGATGGATATGTTAAATCAGTATTCACTAAGAGATGAAAACTTGTAGATGGGAAAAGGGGATATTTCATATTTTTGTAGAAAAATAAAGTGGCGACGAGATAGACAAGATTAAACAAAGGTCAGGCGTTAAATTAAAGCGGCATAAAAAAATAAATAAACTAATTAAAATTAAGTACAATTAACAAATAATCCCCCAAGCAGAGGGGGGGGGTGAGGCTATTAGGATAATGCAGAATATGCCAAGGCGAATAACACCATAAAAAAAAAAAAAAAAAAAATTGTTTGCTTCTTTATCTTTAATTACTCAATGATGAGATAATGGGATACCAGATATCAGCAAAACGAACGTAGAGGATTTGCGTTATTAACAAGAACTTCCAATGATATATCTCAATCAACCTACACCTGTCACATGTCACAAATCTTAACTCACCTTTTATCCCAATGTTGGGGGGGGGGGTAAGTACAACAAAAATACCGTTTTGAAAAAATAATACAATTGCCGTTTAGATGAGCGCATACGGTTTTCAAATGAACGTTACAGTCTGAAATCTTAGGTGGCATTAATGTTTAGTCCTGCAATATAACTGGTGCAATGATTTTTGTCTGAATATTTTTGACTGCTTCTCATATCTTAATATACTAATTCAACACCCACCCTTGCACCGTAAACATGGCACACGAATTCAATGAGAAGAGATAAGGTTCGAAGTATAATAATATCGAAAGACTTATTCCCCCGTTCGATGATCCTTTATATAAATTTAAATTTGTTTCTCGCATCGAAAAAAAAAAAAAAATTTGAACACAAGCATGATAATGCTGATATTGGAATGTACGAATAATTCTTGCGAGTATTTCCCAAAAATGTAGTTCGACGATCGACAAATCGAGGAAAAAATTCACGTGCCATATTTTCCGGTAGCGCGACGGTTCCCAGTAGAAATATTTTTCAGAGGTTACTTCTTTTTTTATCTTCGTATATTCAGGTATACATTGTTCACGGTCTTTTTTTGTGAATCAACTAAAAAAGCTCAGCCCCTTGGGGCGATTTCTTCCTTCCTGTTGCTATGTACACATTCCTCTTTAATTTGATTGACCGCTCGTTATCATAACTGTTTCTGGGTGCCAAATTCTCGGCACTTTCGGCGCAGTACTTTGATACGGTATCATATACTTTTCTTTCATTTTGAGAGTTATAACTGTTCCTGTATAAATGAGCACAACGCGCATATTTACCACGTCAATATTAAAGAAAACGCAAGAGAACAGGGCACGGAAACTGCAACCAAAGTAGAAACCGTTGATAGAAACCGTTGAGAACAGATCTGATTTTTATAGAAAGCGGCTACGCACAAATTCTCAATACTTTTCACATAGACATAGATTTTGGCATACAATTGCAGTTGAAGTAATGGGATTGCCGGATATTAAACCAAAATATGCATGGATTCTTCCATTGGTTGCCTGTTTCTGGTGGTGGGCCATGCTTATTGGATTGTTAGTGTCATGGATCGTTTCTGGACGACAACCATACTATACAGATTATGCAAATATGAGTCGGTGGATCATATATCTATCTGATGTTGCAGCCACAGACCGCCAGCCTGTGTTTATTTGCGGCAGTGCACTCATGGGTGTATTCGGTGTCTGGGCGACGTATGAAGAATATAGACTTCGAGGCGAAAAGGCAAATTACTTACTTCCATACTTCAATCGGATCACCAAATGTTTGCAGTTTTGTTTGGTGATAGCCATGTCGTTGTCGTCATTTTTCATATTGATGGTCAGCTGCTTCAAGGTTACCACGCACACTCAAATTCACGTGCTGTTTTTAGCTCTTTTCATTGGTTTCGACGTTGTGTTTGCAATTATTGACCTGATACTCAAGCTTATATACAACTACCACTATCGCGAACGTTACTTTGCCATCTGCTTTGGCATTACGCTTATCTGGACTCTCTGCACTGTGGCTGCTATTTCCTTTTATGGAATCTTCATTCTTGTTGCCAATGATCAGGGAAATGCATCATATTTCTATGGTTACTCGGGTGTCATGGAGTGGACTGCCTGCTTTTTGTATGGATTGGTTTTCTTTATTCTTGCTGTGGACTTGACACGCCCAAAAGTAGGTATGAAATTCAGAAAGCACCGTATAAACACCTCATCGTCGGCCGGAACCACTTTAACCGGAGTTTCGGATGGCTTACAGTTTCCTGAAATGGCCCAAACGATGTTATGAGCCTTATGTACATTTATTCGTGTCCTCTTTTTTATATGGGCGTTGTTTACTTGCATTATCGCATTCTGCATTTTTATAAAGCATCTGCTCGCTTCCTCTACTGTACAATGCTCTTCTTTTTGTTTCTTTTTTTCTCTATAGACGAAAAGGATATTATCCACTACTTATAAATGACTGCTTACACTGTGATACTCCGGATTTTATATCCGACACCGTACATTATCTTTCTGGTTTTGATGAGTGACGCTCCAAGTGCAAGAATTGCAACTGTAAGTTGGCTGAGTCTGCCTTCTGGGAATGACCAGTGATAACTCAATGGCAAGTTGAGGAGGTTTCTTAAAAGATTTTCGTCCAATGAAACATTTCCGAAAACTTTCTCTCCATTCTTCCTGTATATGAACATCTGTCTTAGTATTTTAATTAACGTTACAATGATTGATGCACACCAACAACGCGAAGACCGCGAGTAACAGTATGAACTTATGGCTCCTGACTTTTTATCCTCATACAGTGACCATCTATGACCACATGCAAAAGCCATATTTTCGAGTGGCTGGTTTCCGTTTCCAATCACAACACCAAATGCCTCAACTAGTTTGAATAATGGTGAGGAATTCTTTTCGCTATAAGTACGCTCCAACCCAGTAATTGTCGACGCTATGCTACCAGGAATAGCCCACATTCGGCCAAAGATTCTTATATCGGAAATATACGAGGAGATCGATTTCAAAACTTGACTTAATTGTAGCTCCTTTGGGCTTAACACTGCCTCATTTTCTTCCTCCGTGTTTCTCTGCAACACTTGCAATCTATAGCTCAGCACTGCTGCAAACTTGCTGGAATGTATCAAAGGGCTAATAACTCTTATAGCCAATTGTAACATGTGATTTGTCACTTTACTGAGTGCTCGAATGATCTGTGGACGTCTTTTAATTAGCTCACTGAATAAAAGACATCCGTAACAGACCGTTCCCAAAATTGAATCTTGATCGCCCACATTGCCCATAGGTTCTGTAAGAGCATTGTAAAACTCGGGTTTAGTTAAAAGTTTTGTAATGTAAACGAGACGAGAAACTAGTCCGGATTTTGTACGTCTAGCATTGTCGTACTTTATCGGTGCAATTTCCGACATGACACTTCAGATTTGTGCTATTTACCTTTGTGTATTCAGAAAATCACTAATTGCTACTTTATGGAATAAAGCATGTGTAAAAAATTGATAAACTGTAAAAAAGCATGTTGCAGAAATCGAAATTAATCGGTAACATGTTTTTTCACCCCTAAATTTCCAGATGCCTTTTTCAAATACTTCTGCAGCACCAAAAAATCAATGTGATACTATATACGAGGGGCACAGAAACTTCAAAGAAAACGCATTTTCTCTATGCCAATTATTATAAAGTACCGTGTGTTTCTAATTAGTGAATCTATTATGCCGACTAATTAGCTTTGAATTGACTAATTGACACTCAAAATGCCGTATGCTTATTCCCCCCTGCACCAATCTAATCCTTCTTCCTTTCGGGATATGACAACATACGGGTTGCAATAATTTAGATAAATGTTCCTGGTATTTTTGAATCCTCAACAACAATTCACAATCAATAATACTGACAATTCTTTTTCTTGATTATTTGGAGGTTAACGGGATCACACATCCAAGCAAAATAAATTGCTTATTTTCTTACATGAAGTATGTACTTCTGGGCATTTTAACGGAATAATTGCAGCGGCCGTAAAAAAAGACCATTTATCTATAAGTCATATAAAATTATATACACAGAAAGTTTACTTTACCATAAACACGATGGCTCCCTTTTTCAAGATAACCTTCTTGATTTGCTTTCCATCAAGCCATTTCTTAGCCCCTTCAGTCTTCATCATCTCATTAATGCAGTGATCTCTATTTTGAATAAGTTCCTTGGGGCCTGAATAAATAAATCTCATTTTTCCGTTCACCATTACATTATAATTGATGTTTCCCTCAATTAATTCCCCAACCTCAGGCCAATCCGACTTCAAAATGGATCCGACAGTACCAGGACTAAATCTATGCAAAACTTCATTTGCCTCTTCCGCAGTAGCAGGAGCAACAGGTGACATCACTTTCAACAGAGTCATCAATGCTTTATATTTCAAAGAAGGATCAATATTTTTATCATGAATATGCAATGATAATTCATTGCTGTATTTCATGTAATCGGATATAACTGTATTCAACATGAGAGTTTTTGAAAGCGACATATTCAGTGACTGCAGATATCCAACCAGGACATTATGAAATCTGATTTCAGAAGTATTATATTCGGATTTCGGCTTTTCAATCTTAAACATACTTGGTTTAACCTCATCGGATAATGCTTCTGCCAACCAAATCACTTTCTTTAACCATCTTTCAACACCCACAATTTTATCTTCATCCCAGTTGAGAATGTCACTTATTGGTGCCTGGAACAAAATATGTGCCCTAGTCGCATCCGCACCATGCTTAGCGATACACGTTGCAGGGTCCACTCCATTGAACTTCGACTTTGACATTTTTTCAAAAGAAACAGAGGCCCTCTTACCAGTAGCCTTGATGATCGCACCACCATCACCTTGAATCTCATATTCGTTTGGCTTCAAGAAACGCCCATTATCAGGATTTATAAATGTTTTCCCGTGAACCATCCCTTGTGTAATTAATTGCTTGAACGGTTCTCCATTCATTTTGGTAGTGTCGGTATACATTCCAATCGAGCACAAGAACTTTGAAATAAAACGGCTGTAAAGCAAATGCAAGATGGCATGCTCAACTCCACCAATGTACTGATCTACCGGCATATACTGGGTTGCAAGATCTTTTGCGAACATTTCACGATTGTTGTGAGGATCAACATATCTAAACATATACCATGAAGAGTCCATAAAAGTATCCATCGTATCAGTATCACGTTTGGCAGGACCATGACATTTTGGACATGTTGTGTTCACAAAGTCTGGAATCTGAGCAAGTGGTGAGCCTCCTCTGCTGAACAGTTTATCAACTTTTGGGAGTACCACTGGAAGTTGATCATCCGGAACCGGGACTACACCACATTTATCACAGTGAATAATTGGGATTGGGGCACCCCAATAACGTTGTCTGGATATTAACCAATCGCGGAGTCTATAATTAACTTTATGCGTTCCCAAATTAGTCTTTTCCAGCATCGCAACGACAAGCTCACGGGCTTCGGACGTGTTTTTACCACAGAGCACATCTCCAGCATTGGAGTTCATTGTTCCCTCCTTTCCAGTGTATGGAATATTTGCATATTTTTCCAATTCATCATCTTTGAGACCTTTTGGATCAACAGTTTTAATAATCACACTGTTCTCACCCATATTTGCATGCCAAAAGCCAAAGTCACGCTTATCATGAGCTGGGCAACCCATAACTGCTCCCTGGCCATAACCAGAAATGACGTATGGGGCAACGAAAACAGGAATTTTACGACTAGGGTCAAGCGGATTCGAAACAAACACAGAATCAAGCTTGTATCCTTCTTTGGACTTCTCAACATTCTCGATACTATTCAAACGGGCAATAAAAGAGGCCAATTTCGGGTCCTGAGCACTGTAAGCTTGTGTTATTGGGTGATCAAATGACAATGCGAGGTACTGAACACTAAATATCGTTTCAGCTCGAGTAGTAAAAACCTTGACGTTATCAACAGGTAAATGGACACTGCTTTGATCAACAGGAAACGTTATTTGTGCACCATGACTTTCACCAATCCAATTTCGCTGCATGGTCCGCACTTTCGAAGGCCAGTCAGTAAGAAGCTTAAGATCGCTGTTCAACACCTTTGCATACTTTGTAATTCCCAAAAACCATTGCTTTAAGAGCCGCTTCTCTACAATCGCACCAGATCTCCATGATCGACCCTTATCGTCAACCTGCTCATTTGCCAAGACAGTTTTATCGACCGGATCCCAGTTGATCTCGGCTTTTTTTTGGTATGCAAGACCGTGCTTGTAAAGGAGCAAGAATATCTTCTGGGTCCATTTGTAGTAATCCGGATTACAGGTGGTAACTTCACGATCCCAGTCAAAATCTGTGTGCATAAGCTCCATCTGGTGCTTCATTTTCTTTATATTGAGCCTGGTCCACAAATCAGGATCCACTCCTCTGTCAATTGCAGCATTTTCTGCAGGTAGTCCAAACGCATCCCACCCCATAGGATGTAACACATCATGACCCTTCATTCGGTAATACCTGGAAAGCACATCTGATATGGTATACACTCTAAGATGGCCCATATGAAGCATTCCGGATGGGTATGGAAACATTGTGAGAGAGTATACTTTCTTCATTCCAGGTTTATTTTTCACTAAACGTCTGGGATTTAAAAATTGACCCCCACATTCCTTTCTCCAGCGGGCCAACCATTTGGCGTCAAGAGATGCCAAATTTACTACACTTCGAGCTGGTTTTGCCATTATCGACAGTGCTTTCACGAATAAAGAGGTATCTAATGTAACCAACTGCTTGAAAAGAAGTGTACGGAAGTAAATTCTCATGACTGTACCGGCTGTACCAACCGGATGAATTTTCGGCTGTCTCGATCTTTTTTTTTTTTTTTTTTTTTCTATTACTTTTTCAACAGCCGAATTTGTATCTATCCCCTCTACGCGTCTGGAAATTCACCAGACACGACACGCTCACGTTCTCATTAATTTCACATAGGACTAACTGCACAGATCGAGTAATATTTACCGTCCCATAGCGTATGTGTTGCATTTAAAAAGCATTAATCAACGTTGGCTACAACTTTTATGAGCATCTTTATTTTGTTTGTGGTGTTTGCTAATTTGTGGAATCAACGACTAACTTCATTACTCGATTGCTTGTAACGAAGGAATATACAACCAGCACATTTCTTTTTATTTACCATGCCTGCTCTCAGGAGAATAAAAAGAACGCATACAGCTTTGGAGGATAGTTCATCAGAAGATGGAATGAATGGAACTTCTGTCACATCACCAGCCTCCAAGAAAAGGCAAACTGTTGCGGTATCGAATATTGAACCGGATTTTGAATCAGATACTGATACAGGTGAGGATTCGCACGTCAAGGTGGTGAACTCGCAAATTAATGTTGGAAATGAATTTACACAGAAAATAACAGAGAAGCTACGCAAAAGCCGACACTCATCATTTGCTTCACGAATTATGACACAGAGCCAAGTGGACTCGGATGATTTTGATGATGGACCTGCAGAATCTGGAATAATTTTGCGCTTGGAGCTGTATAACTTTATGTGCCACCATGCTTTTTCACTAGACTTTGGGGGACAAACAAACTTCATTATAGGACGTAATGGTTCTGGAAAATCTGCCGTTTTAACTGGTCTTTCTGTCGCGCTAGGTGCAAGAGCAAGCGATACTGACAGAGGTAACTCTTTGAAGGGTCTTATCATGCACGGAAAAAACGTTGCAAGAGTTAAGGTAATCTTTAAGAACGAAGGCAGAGAGGCATACAAGCCAGACGTATTCGGAAAGAGAATTCTGATCGAGAGAATTATTAAGAGCACTGGATCATCCGGTTTCTCCATTAGAAATGAAAGTGGTAAGGTTGTAAGCATTAAGAAGAGAACCGTTAATGAGATCATGGATTATTATGGTATTACCATCGGGAATCCAATGACGATACTTACTCAGACAGAGGCGAAAACGTTTCTGGCGCACTCAGATGATACTGAAAAGTTCAAGTATTTTATGCAGGGAACCCGTCTTCAGGAATCATATGATAATGTGAGCTCGTTGGAAAAGGATGTAAAGGAAATAGAGAAAACCATTGTTGGTGACGAGGACATTTTAACTCAGGCAAAGGCCAAATATCAGGAGGCATTGAAAGTTTGGACCAACTTTAGAAACTCAGATGAGTTTAAAAAGAAGCAGGAAATATTATCTGGCAAGCGATTGTGGCTCGAAGTTTGTGCCAAAGAAGATCAACTAAGAAGGGCAACAGAGGTGCTAGAGCATCGTCGAGAACAAATGAAAGCGATTAATCGACAAACTGCGGATTTTGAGGCAGATATTCAACGAATAACGAAGCAGAAATTAGAACAGAAGGCCCAAATTACTGCTGATTTAATCGAGAAGATCGACAAGACAGAGGAGGAAAAGACAAATCTGAAAAATGACTTCGACGAGACACATAAGAAGATAGATGATTTTGACGTTAACATTAGAAGTAATATGAAGGAGATCGAAGAGGATAAAGAAGCTATCAAGCGGGCAGACAAACAAATTACAACTGAAAGGACAAGAATAAAGAACAGTACCGGTGAGGCATATGAATCTTTGGGACGACTCAAAAAGTCATTGGAGGAGAAATTATCGAAGATGACTGAGCAGAGAAACACCAATAAGAAGGCAATTGAGTATCTTAAATCGCAGTCTGAGGTTAAAGAGAAATCAGCTGATTCCGAAATTGGCGATTTGAGACGGGAGATGACGAATCTTGAAAACAACAAAAGAAGAATATCTGAGGCTAAAGGCAGAGAAGATAGTTTACTTAGTCCACAAATTAATGAATTGGCAAGATCAATCAAGCAGTCACAGAATACATTTTCCGGTCAGGTTGTTGGACCGATTGGGTTGGAAGTCAGGTTAAAGGATAAGTACAAGGATTGGGGATGGGTCTTGGAGACCATCATGCAAAGAACATTAAGTACGATACTGGCCGAAAACTTTAGGGACTCCAACAGCTTGAAGAATATGGTCCGGAGCTGTAGGACTAACAATGATATAACTGTTAGAAGACCGGAGGTTTTCGATTATTCAAGATCTATACCCCAAGTTGGATGTACCACCATTTTAGATGCCTTGGAAATAAAGGATAAGAACATTGAGTGCTTTTTAGTCGATGCCAATAAAATTCAGAGCACGTTGCTTATTCCCGACAGAAGAGAGGCAGAGCAAATTCTTAAAAATGATCACCGCAATAGCATTAGTTCTGTTCTTTGCTTTGTTCAAGGTGGAGGTGCTCTTAGAATTACAAAAAGAAATGGCGCTCTTCAAGTTGATCCAGTGCAGCGGATGAATAGAACAAATCCCAACATGATTACATTGGCCATATCCGGTGGAAATATGAATCTACTTGAAAGAGTTGAGGCACAAATAGGTGAGATATCGGAGAAAATAAGAGCTCTTAATCGGAGTAAACATAGTTTTATGGTGGACTGTCAGAACAAGCTTCTACAAAATCAACACGATCTCAAGACTGTGATTCAGAAGATGGCGGATACAAGGGCGGCAATAAACAGAGCATCTTCAAAATTGGAAGATATGGAAGGTGGGGGTGCTAAGCTTGAGGCTTTACAGGATCATAGGAGTGAACTAGAAGATAGAGTGACAATTCACACGACACAGGATCATGCATTAAGGGAAGGATTGAAGAAGTTTTATAGCAAGCTAGAAAGCCAGAAGAAGAGATTTAAGGAAGTTGCGGAGGAGAATATGAAGTTGAAGCAAAAGCACAGAAATGTTCAGCAGATGATTCGGGATTCCGACATGAAGTTAGCTGAGTTTAGGGAAAGTGTGAGCCACAACAACACTAAGAAGACGAAGTTTGAATCGGACATTCAGAAATTGACAAAGTTTACGACTGAAAGCATGCCTTCTGTCATCAATATGCTTATAGAGAAAGCATCAAATCACTGTAGTAGGGAGGAGGCAAATCTGAAACCCGAGGACACTATTGAAGGCGTTGACAGAGAGATCGAATCTATTACGGAATCGTTAAGAAGAATCGAAGAGGAGGTTGGAATCTCTCGTGAAGCTGCTGGTCTGAACGTTGTCAACACCAGAAAATCATACAAGGGTATTAGATCCAAACTCGACGATGCCATTAAGTTGCATAATCGCTTATCTTCAGCTTTACAGACTAGATTCGATAACTTGACCTCTACAGTCAGTCTTTTGATTCTTGAAGTTAACAGTGCATTTGAATCTGCAATGCGCCTCAGGAACTTTAGCGGTAAGATTGATTTTGACCCTGCACATGGAAGATTAACTTTGAAAGTGTCCACGAAGCCCAGCGAAAAGCTTAGAAGTGTCGAGTCTTTTTCGGGTGGTGAGAAGTCTTATGCTCAAATAGCGTTTCTTCTTTCTATATGGAAGCCAATGCAATCCCGTGTTAGAGGTCTAGACGAATTCGATGTCTTCATGGATCAGGTTAACCGTCGTTTGGCTTTAAAGTTGATTTTGGAGAAAGTGAGCGAGAATCCAAAGACACAGACGATATTTATCACTCCTCTTTCTATTTCAAAGGTCGAAGGACTAGAGAGTAAGTCTATTAGGATTCACGAGATCACTCCTCCAGAGAGAAGAAGCTTAAACAAGAATTAAAGGACTTTTTTTTTTGGTAGTGTTGACATACGTAATCTATTAACATTAATTGATATGATCGCAAAAAAAAAAAGTAATAATAATAATAGTAAGGGTATAAATTAGTAAAGTTACAGCGCCTGGATCACCAGCTGGTTATAGATCCTAAAAGACGTCTTAGATCTTGACAGCAAGCTTCTTTTGTGGTGGTGGTCTGCTGTGCACAACCCTTAGCAGTCTCAAATGTGGATACACTTTGAGATGTTGATGGTGCCCTTTCTCTTGACTCCGTAAAGCGGAAACCATTCACAATTTGAGAAATCTCATTCAAGACATGGTCTATGTGATTGATAAATGGTGATGTTGATGAGTCTGCATATGTGTCTGCAGATGAACCATCCTCATATCCACGTTTACCTCCCTGTGAAAGGGGTGAGAAGAGGATGCTGACTTCCGGTCTAAGAACACTCTTTTGAAGAACATCAGTCAACCTAGACACAGGCTGGGATTTCTTCAAGTTCTGTGAAAGTTTGGAAGGTGAAGATATCTGCGAACCCTGCTCCAATTTAGGCGAATTATCCGATATTGTTGGATACCTGACAGTGATGCGTTTTATCTCTCTTTGCCTAAGATTCACCACATATGTGTGGGATTGTGAACCATGACCCATTTGATAAACATCATCATACATGGACTCGGTGATTGAATTATTCACGTTTGGAGTTTGAGGGCAGGACATCAAGGTAAATTCAGGAGCATATCTGTCAATGTAGCCGACTAATGGGGGAAGCTTTGCATCTTTATTTGATATTACATCTGCATTACTAGCACCAGGATCCGCCGGAACAGGGTTGTTCACTATAAGAACCGATGAACGATCACCCACAGTTTCGTACTCCAGGGACAGATCGTCACTCAAAATAGCAGACACGGATTTCCTCACAAACTCTAATTGCCGACCAGAGGGTCCAGTGAGCTTCGTTGTTGTTCTTGGAACATGAATTTTATGCCTGCTATCGTATGGGTACAGACTCTTATTAAATACCGACGAACCTTTAAATTTAGGACGCTCAAAAAGCAAGCCGGATGAATGAGGAGAGGACGAAGAGGAATTATTACCGGTATGCGTTCTGCTCAATGGCGTACCTGGAACATTTGATCTCCAAGGAAATTCATTGTATTCAGCCATTGGAGATGGCGTGCGGTCATTTCCAAGAGGGAATTCTGGTCTTGATGGACTGCTAGTCACACTTGTAGTTCTAGATTTCGTACCTCCAAGCTTCCAGTGCTCCATAAACGATCCAAAGTTTAAAGCACTTCTCCAAGAAGACGAGGATCCGTATGTAGATTGGTGTGGGCCTCCATAAGAACTGGATATGTTCTGTAAAGAAGCGTAAGACGATTCTCTGCGAAGCCGAGGTATACTGATTCGTTTAGCGGTGACAGTACTCAGAGCATTAACCGTTGGGGAATTTGATATCAACGGTAGAACTCTACTTGAGGGTTGAAAACTTTTCCCGATTATAATGCCAGAACCAACTGAAGAAGATTCTGAAGGTGTACTGCTTTCCGAAGATATGCCTGAAAGGGATGCCTTGGAGCAAATAGATATAGGCATGACTTTGTCATGAGTGAAGCTGACCGAAAGACCAGTTTTAGGCTCTGGAAGTCCCACCTTCCTTTCTGATGGTACTGGAATATGATGAGTGGTTTCTTCTGAAATGGAAGAGGATGATGAGGATGAACCAGAGGATGGTCTGACTGCCTTGATACTTTCAGTACTCTCTGTAGGCATGTCCTTCGAATGAAGAATGTACCTTTGGTAACCAAGAAGGCCAGCAATGATAAATATTAGCTTCTCGGAAACCATCGGATTGCCCGTAACAATGACAACCCTACAGGATTTCTTCATCTTACGACTTGCCGCAGTTCTGAATATGCTATCTCTTTCAGGAAGGAGAACAGCAATAAGGCTGGCAAGAAATTTTAGATGAGACCTCGATGTTAGACCACTAGTGCGATCTTCAAATGGCCATGGAAAATCGGAAGCAGTAAAAGATCCATCCTTCAATTCTAGCCAGGATGCAACTGTTGAGCTCCATTCTATAAGTTCCTGATCGGATTCCTTCAAGTCGATGAGCAAACGAGGAACATCAACTAAATGCTGAATGCATCTTACCAACGAGTGAAACTGATGATTCAACTCGAAGTTCGATTGTAGGAAGTACGAGGGAAAAGCAGAAAGACGAGATGTCATGAGTGTACTGCCTGCTGCAACAGTTGGACATGAATTATAACCATAAACAGCATTTTTGCTGGTTCTATGATTTCTATTAGTTTGGGGTTTATAATTTTTCTTCAACAGTTTGATGATAGCCTTCTGAACTAGAATAATGTGATGGGAAATCTCTTTCCAATTGTCTGTAATCTCTTCTTCGACACTTCTAAAGTCATTCCCCGCAGGAATAACAAACCCAATACCAAACCGGGTCGAATTATTGGCATTAGACGGATAATCGGCGGAGTTTTCACAAGGAGTAGGATCCCAGTCAGAAGCAGCATGATCATTATGCGGAATGGTTGTTTCGAACGTAGAATCCAAGGAAAACATTCTGGTGACAAGAATCGAATGAGGCATCGATGGCAAACCAGGAAGGTAGTGCATTTTCGTCACACCGTAGGCTTCGCTCATGAGTATACCATAGTAACCAAACATGTAAGTTGAAAGTTCGTTCATGGAATGATAAAGTGACTTGTTTAACTTTTGATACATGGAGGAATTCGGACGATTTTGCACTGCGCCCGTAATTCCAAGTGCAGAATCAAATAGAGTCTGCTTCTTACGAATTCCGGCATCTTGTAGAACCACCAATCGGAAACAGTGCATTTTATCAGACACTTTGAAAGTTGGCTGAGGAATTCCCGAATCAGACGAGTACAAGGAAGATATCGTTGCGGGCAGAGTTGCATGCCGACAAACGTGGGCATGACCTGGTGAAGAGCAACAGGATGAGTGTGAAGAGGTTGAAGGTGTCTGACATCGTGAATGAACGTTAAATTTATGATCAGGAGAGTGCGAAATATTCCTGGGATGGGGTTCGATCCCCTTTGTAGTAGAATTTTGGCCGCCGGATGGGGCTTTGATACCAAACAAATCTTCCAGCATTTGCTGTCAGAAATATGTCAACTATCTGTGTATATTAGACTTGCTCACAGACAAAAAAACACAGCTATAGAGGAATGGAAGAGTTCATTTTACTCTTTCAGAAATTAATAGATGTGGGTTATAAAATAAATGGATATTAGTGTGTATCAACGAGGATAAGTAAATGTGCTTTCTTTTGGCTGATGATAGTGGTATAGTTGGTTTTTGCCCTTCTCTTGAAAGTTCTTGTTCGGCAAAACGCCAGATCTTAATATGGAACTGACCGGCTTGAATGGGCTTTGTTAAAGGATAGAAGCACCAATCAGAAATGATTAGAAACAGTCTCTGTTGACCTATAGTAGGCAGTATATTCTTGACAAAAATAAACGCAAATCGCTCTTTTGAAAGATTGCACGAAGATGAACAGAAAGTGATAAATCCAACGTGGAACAGATCTGACGGAGTACTACAGATATGTGATATACTGATGAGAGGTCAAAAAAAAAAAAAAATAAAAACAGAGATGAGGTCTTTTATTTCTCAGAATTGAACTGGGGTGAAATAATATTCTGGAGATAGGCGGAAGCTAATTTTAGGAAGATGCGGAACATAGCGACAATTCTGAAAATGAAGAGAAAAAAGCATTGAGGGGAAAAAATTATTATTTGGAAAAGAAACAAAACTGCCTAAAAGAATAGTTTGGGGGCCGGGTATCTCTACCTACTAGTGCATAATTAGGATGAAACAGTATTCTATGCACCCTTTCTTTTCAACTTAATGACATAATTTTGACACTATAATGCGTTGAATCACCTCACAGCTCTTAGGAGGAATAAATGATAAGATAAGTCTTTAAATTTGACGTCTCGGAATAACTATTGCGAGAATCCCGAACTGTATGTCAATAAAAGCCTTTGCAAACAATAATATGATGCACTTTAAATATATCCCTCATTTTCATCGGCCATGCTGCATACAATAAAACAAAATGCGTGATGTAGAAACAACATATCACATTCAATATCTTTATTAGAATGCATCCTCATATAAAAATATATATTTATATACTGAACAAGTGGAATTTCTCGGCTAACACTTTAGCTTAGAAATTACCAGTTTTCATACTAATATGTACCTTGCAGCGAATCGTACAAGGACTTTCGCCAACCGATACGCGATTACGATAAATAATCATAATATACATTTGTGTATGCATTATTTCAACTCAGCAAGTCTAATGATAACCGGTTTACGCACTACTACTATGTAGTTCACATTTGGTCGGGTTGAACCAGCCATGGTTTAATACGAATATATACCTAAAAGTTATAAATTATACTATTTGCTTTTTGAATATACTTCTGTATATTAATTTATCCAGCCATTTGCTTAACTCCAGTCCTTTTTCTTTGTTAGACTATTAGCGCCGTAATACGCGGTCTGGCAAAACAAAAAAAACAAAAAAAAACAAAAAAATAGCGACACCTAATTCACGTAATTATTTTCTGGTTTGGTTTTCTCCCGCATTGCGATATTTTTTTTTCATGTGGCTCTCGATTAAAGTAACTGATAATTTTTTATTTTATTTTATTTTTTATCATCGCCTTTCCAATGCCAGTCCTTCAACCGCACTCTCCCCAGAACGTATCAATCAGTACATCATAGTAAGCAGCAGAATACTCCTTATTGTTGACGAATAAACTGGATGAGACTTATTCATGCTTAATTGATCGCACAGAATCCAATATTAAAAGCTAAGCAAGTCCTCTATCTATTTAATAACCAGATAATAAGTGCTTCTAGAGCTTGACAAATACAGAATGACGGGAAAAGAGAGCCCAAACAGAAATGGTCATAAACCAAGCCTATTCCATTCAAAATCGAACTTCTTTCGCACAAACTCGCAGATATTCCCAAGACCAAGATTTAACTCCAAGTACATGGAAAATGAAGAATCGGGAGATAACTTAGCATTAAAGAATCGTGCTCCGTATAATACAGTCAAAAGTGAATTTACCGAATCCTCCACCTCACCAAAGTCATCACGACCATCATCATATGCTGCACCATCTGGGCAATCGGCCGCAAAATCTACATTGAAGTCTTTGTTTAAGTCCAGTGCAACCAGCCGAAGGCCATCAAGACGTGACTCATCTGCTTCAAACCTGTCACCTTCATCAGAATCAATTGCAGGTTCAAGTGAATCCAGTATGGAAGAAGGGCGCAGAATAGCTGACCAGGAAAGCTACAACGAAAATACCTCAATGAAAGAAGTACTGGGTAAGCACCATAGCCATTATAACAGCAGACACTCAAAATCGTCGTTTTCGCTCTCAAATATGATTCCGAACCGGAGTAGTAGTCGGACAAACATATCGGCTTCTTCATCGCATATATTTCCATTGATATCCATTTCAAGTTCACACAGTAATAGCCATGAAAATCTTCTCAGCCATCATAGTCATAAAAACGATAGAAGCACACCTGTCTCTCCTACAAGTGTGTCACATTCGTCTGAAAAGGCCACAGCAGAAGCTGATACAGCGACGAATTCAATTCCTTCAACATATTCCGGCTTCCATGCAGTGAGATTCCATGGCGATCAGATCGTTCCACCTTTATCGAAACCAATAAAGCCGAGAAAGAGATCCAGTAAGAGGTCTACTATTTTGAAGAAGCTTATTTCAAGCGGGCACGAGTCAATGAAGAGGTCTTCATCGGGTACGGATTTTTTCGGAAGGAGCTCATTTCAAACTGCTGATAACCAGAAATCTGATTTCAGGATAACAGATAAAAATGCTGCCGTTGATAAAGCAGGAGTTTCCGATAGAGAACAACAACACAGTGTAATGAGTGGGGCATTGAAGATGTCATCACCATTTGGTATTGATTTAGATACCGAGGATGATGAAATGGCACAGATTACAAACATGTCAGCTACACCAATATCCAGAGTCAGCTCTGTAAATACCGTTTCATACGAGAAAAATGCACGAAAAGATTCTACATCCGGATGGCTTGCACCCGAAAGTTGGAAAGTGAAAACGGACAGACAGTTGCCAAGAGATCAAGATGAAGATAAGTCTGCAGCTGGAGATGATCTCTCTGATGATATGGATTCTTCGTCGAATAATTTCTCCTTCTATACGGAGACAACTACCTCGGATGATTCAAGAAAGAATACTGGGAAAAGGGACAGTAATGCTGATAACACTAAAAAGCGTCACAAGGTTCATCACTCAAATGAATTGAGAGGTGCATCAAGATCATCTGTTCGTATTTTCAAGGGTGAAAAGAGTTCAGTTCTTCCATGCACTTTGGAAACTACATGCAAAGACATTCTAGACGCGTTGAGAAGAAAGCGTTTCTTAAGATCCGAGGAGGACCATATTATTGTGCTTAAGTGTGGTGGGCTCACGAGAAGTCTTTCATATGATGAAAGATTGTTGCGGATTCAAAGAAACATGCTTTTCCTATATGGATACACCGAAAGGGACAACTTGGACTACATAGAGAGGACTGATTTGAGTTTCCTTTTCAAGTTCATTGTTCAGGAAAGAGGTGTCGAACTAATTAGTGAAGACAAACGTACTATGATAAATCCACAGAATGTTGTTCTAAGAAACTGGAATATACAGGATATTCCAAACTTCCTTTACGCTGAACCAATTGTTAGTCTAGATGTGTCACAAAACCCATCATTCAGGTTTACAAAGGAGTTTATGCACGACTGTAGGAATATGCTGACATTGAAGTTCACTAGAAGTGGTCACCCATCTTTTCCAGCAGCTATAGCATATGCTCCTAGATTGACAACTTTGAACCTGGAGGTGAATTATATTCGAATCATTCCACCTGAAATTTCCAACCTTGATACTCTTACTACTTTGAATTTGGCATGCAATAGAATTTCACGTCTCCCGGATTCTTTTTCGAAGTTGAAAAGTTTGGCATCTCTTAATTTGTCATCGAACAGACTTAAACGGATACCAGACCAGGTTCTTGCAATTAAAGGTTTACGTAGGTTGGATCTTTCCTATAATGCTATTACAAAAATAAGCGACAAATTGACCCATTTGAAGGACCTGGTTGTTCTTCAAATTGCAGGTAACAGTCTTACTGAGGAATTGCCGGCTTTCTTTGAAATATTTCAGAATCTCATCAAGGTTGATGTCCGTTTCAACAAATTGAGTTCAATCGATTCGCTTAAGAATTCTCCAAAGCTTGAAGTTATTCGTGCTACTGGTAACAATATTTCAGTTTTCAGAAGTAGCACACCATCTCTTTTCGAAGTAGAGATGAATCTCAACCCATTAACATACGTATACTTTGAGTCTGAGATGCCAAACTTAAAAGTGGTTGATCTTTCCAAGGGTAAATTAACATCTTGTTCATTTGTCGCTATGCTAACAGGCGTCGAGAAATTGACATTAGATATCAATCACTTGACGACATTACCGGAGGAAATTGGCAATATGAAGAAGCTTGTGCATCTTTCAGTATTTAAGAATAATCTAAACTATCTTCCTGCAAGTATAAGCAAGCTTAAAAATCTTGAATATCTTGATCTCCATTTGAACAATCTTAATGGCTTGACCGACAGTTTATGGCTTCTTCCATCGTTGAAATATTTGAATGTGTCTTCTAATCTGTTGGAGGGCTTTCCACCAATTCCATCTATTGCCGATATTGATGGAAAAGAGGCTAGTTCTATCACTACAGAAGTGGAAACCATTGATAATGATGAGGCCAGTGACATTAAATTGGATGCTTTGAGTGATACTTTGAAATATTTGAGTATGAATGATAACAACATTAGTGATTCCGTGGTTCATATAATTGGAAAATTTAAAAACTTGGAGTATCTTAACTTATCATACAATGAGTTATATGATATTCCACCAGGACCACTTGCCAACCTTCATAAGTTGAAAGCATTGTACTTATCGGGAAACTTTTTGTCAACACTCCCAATAGATGATTTTGATTCCTTCAAGGATCTTACCATCCTACACTTGAACGGAAATAAGTTCCATTCGTTGCCTGCAGAGTTGTCAAAGCTAAAGAATTTGACAGCTTTGGATGTTGGCTCGAATAACTTGAAGTACAACATTAGTAACATTCCATACGACTGGAATTGGTGCTACAACAAAAAGCTTCAATTCTTGAACTTTTCTGGTAACAAGAGACTTGAGATAAAGCCACAGTTTAATAGAGGGGAAACAGATGAGCATTTGGATTCATTTATTGGATTGCACGATCTGCATATGCTTGGCTTGATGGATGTGACTATTACTACTGATGCTGTTCCAGACCAAACGGTGAATGTAAGAGTGAGATCTACATCTTCCCAATTAGGAAAATTCGGATATGGTATATCTGACACTCTTGGATCGAGGGAAGTGCTAACGACCAGAGATGTGGTGTTGGAAAAATTTAGAGGTCATTCAGATGAAATGCTTTTGACATTGTATGATGCAAAGAATTGCTCACAAACACATGGTGATAAGATATCCAAGATTATTCAAGAAACGTTTGGAATCCACTTTTCAAAAGAATTGGAGTCTTTGGGAAAAGTGATAATTCCAGGAAGCACTCCTAAAAATATCGAGGATTGCCTGCGTGGGGCATTTTTGAAGATGAACTCTGAAATGAACATTTTGATAAATAGGGATACTTCTTCCACTTTCAGTTCTGCGGCTGCACACAGAACTCAAACCACAGATAAGCTCAGTTTGGAAGAGGATGGATATAGTGGATGCTGTGCAGTTGTTGTTTACATTAAGGGTGACATGATTTACCTAGCAAACTTGGGTGATACCATGGGTGTTCTCACAAAGTCAAATGGTGAGTATCAGGTTGTTACAACAAAGCACGAGCCTTATGCTCCAAAGGAGTATGATCGAATTAGACAGTCAGGTGGTTATGTTACAACTGATGGTTATTTGGATGGTGTTTCAGAAGTGTCTCGTGCAGTTGGTTATTTCAAGTTGATTCCACATATTACGGCAAGTCCGAGTATTCACAAGTTCAAGCTTACCGCAAACGAGGAGATGATTGCGATTGCCACTTCTGATGTTTGGAAGAAGATACCATTTGATCTAGCAGCCGATATTATAAGGCAGGAGAAGTCGAACCCTGAAGTTGCTGCAGAAAAACTTAGAGACTTCGCTATTTCTTATGGTGTGTCTGACAAGGTGACAGCTGTTGTTCTTTCATTGAGGCAGTTTACTACGAAGGCAAAGCATCATGAAAGAGGCACGCTACCAGAAGATTCGATACTCCGGAAGCTTGATGAGGAAATCGAGCCACCGGTTGGCGAAGTTGCCATGGTTTTCACTGATATAAAGAATTCCACTTTGTTATGGGACACATTCCCTGTAGCAATGAGATCAGCCATTAAAGTTCATAACTCTATTATGCGAAGACAGATGCGTATTATCGGAGGTTATGAGGTGAAGACAGAAGGTGATGCATTTATGGTTTCATTCCCAACACCAACCTCTGCCTTACTATGGTGCTTCTCTGTGCAACAGCTTTTAGTTAATACGGATGACTGGCCAGCTGAGATTTTAGCTTCTGATCAGGGATGTGAAATCAAGGATGATCACCAGAATGTGATATTTAGAGGTTTGTCCGTCAGAATGGGTATCCACTGGGGTATGCCTGTTTGTGAGAGGGATATAGTGACGAGAAGAATGGATTACTTTGGACCAATGGTGAACAGAGCATCCAGAGTTAGTGCAGTTGCTGATGGTGGTCAGATAACTTTAAGTAACGATTTCTATCAAGAATTCCAGAAGCTTCAGAAGCAACATAAACAATTGAAAGAGAAGAAGCTGAAAATTACCGATGTGTATACCTCCAAGGCCATGGGACAGATCATTGAGGAGCAGATGGACCAATTAGAGCAAGTTGGATGGGTAGATAAACTACTTGGAACGAAAAAATTAAAGGGTCTTGAGGCCCCGGAAATGATTTGGTTGATATATCCAAAGTCGTTGAAGACAAGAATGAGACTTTTGCAGAGCTCAAACGGAGAAATAAACAACAAAGCAAGCAGAGTGACCACCGGTGGTGTCACTGCCGCAAATATATGGTCACTAAGACAGATTTCATTACGTTTGGAGCGGATTTGCAATTATTTAGCCTCCCAGGATACGGTTAATGATGTCATGGCACATGATAAATACTACAAGGGAGTATCTGAGCACGCTGAGAGTGTTCTTAGTGGGCAGATGACTAAGGCGGAAAATGTTACGAATGTGTTCTTTGAACATACGCTGACTAGAATTGAGAATTGTGTCCTAACACTTTCATTACGAAGAGATATAACAGATGGTTGTATGGAGAAATGCTCCGTGAGTGATCTTATTTCTCAGATTCATGATATCTTGAGTGAATACAAGCTGATAAAGGATGCTCGGGACAATAAATAAAACAGAATATGTTTTCAAGAATCAGGACATATATAATTTAATTCTAACGCTTAGTTGAAGTTTATGGAAATGATGTATTGGTGGCCTAGTTAACATTGCAGACTCGTCGATCGACTAATTTCAAATTTTTTTAATTTTTAATTTTTAATTTTATTTTGTTACCCCTCCTTCTGTTTACATGCACAGACAGAATACCAACATGGATACCAACATATTTCACTGAAGATGTGGGGTAGCGCCAATATAAAAAGGACAGGATTTCCTTGAGTTTGGATAAATTATCTCACACTTCCTTATACTCAAGCTATTGAAATTAGATCAAAGGGTGTATATATATTATACACTTATTTGTGCCGACGTATACCTAATAATAATTTCTGTCAGTTGAAGATAGTGACAAAGTTGAAGCTACTTTGAAGTTGAATTTCAACTGGTATATCTAAAACTATTTCCTAATTAATTTGAATCCTTCAGAATCTAGGATTCGCGAATTTTTTAGGGGGGGGAGGGAAAAAAAAGCACACAAAAATAATAATAATAAAAAAAGGAAGTCATCGCGATCATTGACAGAATCGAGGATAAAGAAATATTTGTGAATAATTTCAACATGACACTCGAATTAAGACCTCAAGGTGTTTTCAAAAGGCTAAGCGATTTCGCTGCAGATAAGTTTGGATTGTTAAGCAGAAGGGATCTTAGACCGCCGAGATTCTATTACGATCAGGTAGTTGCGAATCACAACCATATGGAACCATTATTACGGACCATCCGGAGTTTCAAGATGGACTCACAATACTTAGTGAATCTTTTGAATTACAAACCTAGGTTTTACGGTGGACAGGCAGGTGTTTCTGCCTGGTACAAGCTGCCTGCATCGAGAAGATCGGCAGTGCTTGTGCTCCTATTCATGGGCAAGAGTGGGGAGTTACGAGTCATATTAACAAAGCGATCTAGGAAACTTCGACACTTTTCAGGCCATATCTCTTTCCCTGGTGGAAAGGTTGAAGATGAGCTGGAATCACCAATGCAGTGTGCGAGAAGAGAGACAGAGGAGGAAATTGGAATTAGCAGGCATAACGAAACCTTGAGAAAGCTTTATGATTGCGAAATCAGGGAGATGAAAGTGCTTCCTTCTTACATGGCTGGAACATTGCTGGCAGTGGTACCGTGTGTAGGTTTTCTTCATTGGGACGACAGAAAACTGAACTTTGTCGAAGAGCAAAGTCTGGACTCCTTGAGGCTAAACCCGGGGGAATCTGCGTCGGTTTTCAGTGTTCCGCTTAGAGATTTCATACAACCTCGTCCCACAGGATTACCGCTTCTTGAATGTGTGAAGCAGTCACATACTCGTGTTAAATGGGGAAACATGCCTTGGGATCTCCGCAGATTCATTTTTCCGACGTTTAGTGAGCAAGAAGTGTCGTGGCTTTCGGATGTGGAGGATCTTTCTCCACCGTCTTCAGAGGATGATAATCGGGAAAGCGGGAAAACCGGAATGCCTACTCGTAATTGCTGGGGACTCACGGCCAATATTTTGCACGATTTGGCGGAAATAGTGTACATGAATGAGCAAACGAAGGTAATAGGCCACGAGGATATGATCTGGGCATCGTATCAAAATGGACAGATGAAGCAGAAGCAGCGTAGTGCATTTGAGAAGGGATTGATCAAGAATCTGCCGGGTTACACGTTTGACGAATATCTTGGTCATGAAGAGTTTGCCAAGCTCAAACAGACGTATGGCGAACGATAGGCTTGCTGGTTAGGGTTTACTTCGATCTGATCCAGGTCGCATTTCGTTTACGTATTAAGTACAGAATAAAGATACAGTCACGTACAGTATAAATAGGAGATGCAGGATCATAGTGTTCCGTACGGAGTGTTGTTTGGAACAATGCCCATTTGCTTTATGTAGTTGACGGTCTCCAACTTCATCTGGTGCTTTTTTTCGGAGCTCCAGCCATATTTGCGAGCCATCACATCGACCACTTCATCAACTGCACTCAGAGCTCTTTGAGCATCTAGAAACGCAAGCCTGCATCTCCTGGCAAGAAAATCGGCTGGATGGCACACGTGCTCGTAGTCAAGGCAGTAGTACAACTCCCCTAACGTGAATGGATACTTGAAGTCCTCATAAGTGTAGCTGTGACCCTCTGCCTTGGAAAGACCAACGGGGTCCCGGAGTCTTGGATACTGGCTGAATAACTCGCAGATCAAGGGTGCCCGATCGCCGTAATTTGCAGCCAAATGCTCTGCAACGGGTTCTGTAAGATTATACTTCTGTGCCAGCCGGCAAAACAGAGAGGTATCGTATCCTTCGGCACCAATGAGCTTATGGTGCCTCGTACTGCATTTTACGGTTCCAAACTTGTCGCTAAACGAGGGGGTGTGCTGGATAGTGTAGTCCACGACATCCTCGGCCATTCTTCGGTACGTAGTCCACTTTCCTCCACTGATGGTTATAAGGCCGTTTGGAGCCTCGTAGACCAAATGGTTCCTCACGAGACCTTGAGTGGACGTGACCTGTCCCTCGGGAACAGTGCTTGGATCCCTAACCAAAGGCCTAACACCACACCAGGCACTCAAAATGTCTTCTCTGCGGACCGGGAACCGCACATAGTGCTGGAGCTCGCCCAGAATGTCCGATATGTCCTTTTCCGTGGCCACCGGGTTTTCTGGAACCTTCTCCAGGGGAACATCCGTCGTTCCTGCAAGCACTTTCCCCTGCCAGGGAAGAAAGAACATCACTCTGCCGTCAGCAGTGGATGCATCCAAGAGACCCTGGTCCTCGGAACAGTACCATTCGGGAAGGATAACGTGAACACCGCCGGAAGGAACCACCATCTTCGGGTTTCCCAACGCTTCCGGGTCTGGCATTCCCGTCTCAGACTTGTCCATCGATATTAGAGCGTCCGAATACGGACCGGCTGCACCAATCACGGCCTCCGCACCAACCAAGTATTGGTTTCCCGTCTCACGATCCTGCACCCGCACACCTCTCGTCTTGCCATTGTCATCTTTGAGAAGCTGCTCCACGGCTGTGTAGTTCAACACTGTGGCACCATTCTGCTCGGCTGTTAGTGCAAGTGCAATATTCATCCGGGCATCGTTGAAAAGGCCATCGTGGTAAACGAGGCCGCCCACTAACCCGCTTGGGTCAAGCTGGGGGTGCTCATCAAGCGTTGTTTGCCTAGTCATCACATAGGAGTGTCTGAGGCCCTCCGATCCGGCAAACATGTCGTACAGCACACACCCGGCGTAGAAATACGGTAACTGGTACCATTTGTACACGGGGATGCATATGGGGAGACACGTGGCAAGGTGAGGAGCGTTCTGGATCACGGATGCTCGCTCGTGCAATGCTTCAATCACCAAGTCCAACTGTGCCTTGGAAAGCTGGAAAACGGCTTTTTCAAGATAACGCACACCGCCATGTGCCATCTTGGTTGATTTCGAGGAGGTACCCGAGGCGTAGTCGTTCTTTTCCACAAGAAGCACCTTTAATCCTCTCAAAGTTGCATCCAAAGCTGTGCCACAGCCAACTGCACCGCCACCCACAACCACGACATCATACTTCACTTTTGCATCTTTTGCTCTTGCCTCACCGGCGTCCACGTTCTTCTTTTCAAACCCTAGACTTTCAACTGTTGCACCCAATCGACGGAAGCTTTCTTCTCTGGTGGGCGGTTTTGCAAGTTGTGTAATGAACGGATGAACTTCCGCTTTGTTGTCGGCATGTGTCACTTTATTCACCCAGCTATTAAAGGCAAATCCACCAGTTGCAATCACTACCGACCCGATGGCCAATTGTTTGGCACGAATAAGAAAACGAGGCATGCTGATTCGTTATATATTTTGAATAGTGAAAAAAAAAGCTGATCTCAGAACGCTCTCAAAACTGGATATCTATGCTAAAAAGAGAGAGTTGAACACAGGTACCAGTGAAATGTGGTGAGAACCCACCAAGAAAATAAAATATACCAGTTTATATCCAGAGCAAAGATATGACTGCTGGCTAGCGAGAAGTGCGCTTCTTGATTAAGTAATGAAAAGATGTCACTTGCACGTGAAAACAGAACACCCAGTTTTGATCCCCCGAAAATCTTTTTTTCTGTCACCTGCAAGCAATGAACTAACAATGAAACAGTTTTATTGGTCAGCTTATCGAAAACGGCAATCGGGGTAAGGGAAACAAAACGTGCTCTCTTGTTAGCCGCGTGTCTTTATTGATTCAATGATTTTTCATAAACGCGCATTGTTTATTTATCTACGTAATTAAACATTTTCTTGCCAATCACTGTGAAATTTTCAATACTATGTGCAAGTTCATGTGGTATTTTTTTACCTCTCGGGAGAATACCATGCTGAATTTGGCCACCTGTTATATGCATATAGCTTAGATTCAGTGATCACCGCTTTTCCCTACAATACCAAACACACATCATTACCTACTTATATATATGCATTCTTAGTTTTTTACCTGTCCACTTAATGTAAGTAGCACGCTCAAAATACGTACGTTTTCTGCAACTGTCTCCGAGTCATTCGACAACCTACTATGTAATACAAATGGCCTTCAAGGATGCAAATTCTATTAGTTTTACGTCTGCACAAAATGCCCGTTACAGCCTATTTCTCTTCAACCTCTCATTTTTTCATCGTTTATCAAGTCTTCAGCAATTGACTTTTGAATATCTGATTTCACCAACTCGCTCACATCCCCATAACCAAGACTAATCTCATATGCCTTAGATAAACGTGTTTCATTAACGGCAACATTAAAGTTACTCAAAGCCAAGAGACTATTCCTGTATCTGGAGATTGTTTCCTTTGTCGTAGCCGAAATCGAATCATTCTTATCGCTGTAAATGTCCCAAGATGCCTTCTCTTCAAGTTTATTTGGTGCATCACTTCCCATTCCCGGACTAAAGGCAGAATTAGCAGCATCCATTTTCACGCCCGCCTCAAATTTACGCTCCAATGAGCTCTTTGGTCCAACTCCCGGTGAATTATCAATCTTAGTCTTGTATAGCCAACAGTATCCGTTCACTCCAAAAATTACACTAACTCCACCCGGTAGATCATGTGCATAATTCTTGGCTCTGATAATTAAATTGGATGGAATCGAAACAAATATACCATTTCGAAGCTTTCCATATCTAAGAGAACGTGTATGAAGTGCGGCAGAACCATCGTGAAACACAGATTGAACTTCAGCATTAAGCAAGTCTCCTTCCTTTAAAAAAGATCTCATCTGCAACTCATCTGTCTCGGATTTTCTTCTCAAAACCCCTCCAGGCAAGTTCACCGCACCTAACATCAAAACAGCGTCGTGCTCAGCTCCAACATCCACCTTCCATCTCTTATTGGTAACATCCACGATCCTTCCAACTACATGGTCACCAGTCTCTGGATTGTATCGTCCTTTAAACGGTATCACACTTAAAAGTTTGTTCACCCTAAGTATCACGCCAGCAACTGCCGAATAGGTCTTTTCACCAAGGTAATATGTACCATGACCCCTCATCCAGCTTGGGTCATCCGTGATCAGTTCACCTGGAACTACTATATCTTGTATCTCCTTTGCTTTGACATCATTCAGGTTCAACTCGTCATCAATATCCATATCATCACTACCCTCATCTTTGGCCTGCTTCACGGTCGGCCGCGTTATGCTAATAATATTGCTCATAATGGTATACGGTGCGGTTTATTATACGAATGCGAGAATTGATTATTCCGAATGCAGTATATCGTAATCAATAGATAGATATGCACATATAGTAATAAGTGCTTGGTATCGAAGAAACTTTTTCTTTTCGTACCTTTTTTTTTTTTTTTTTTTTTTTGGCCTAAATTTTCATTTCCTCTTAAGAATCTATGTAGTCTACTTACCCACTAACGTATAAAATAATAAATATGCATCTGGGTCCTTCACTTCATTTTCAGTGTACTGTAATCTACTGATATTTTCATCATCGCAATAGAACCACTCATCGTTACGGCTCACAACCGCCGTATAGTGACCCGAAGATATGGATGATCCTAAATGATCAATCCATGAACCTAATCGGTACTGATAAGTAATTTCCTTACCATCACGCGTAAGTTTGAATTTTAACGTTCTTGCAAAGTGAAGATTGACGTTCGTAAGCTTCTTCTGATATAAATCGAACTTTGCTAAGTAGATTATAAGCACTTTTGGTAATTTTATGAACGCCGTGGATTTGAAAGACACATTTGGCTTGGAAAGTGTTGATTTCAATGATTCATACTCTGTTCTCTCCTCGGGATCAAGTACAGACAGATTCAATTTGCCGTATTCAGTATTTCTAGTAGGTGCATTTTTTCTCTTATCCTTGGTCTTCTTGTGCCTATGGTTGAAAAAGCTCTTTCTCTTTGAGCTCTGATCAGACTCACTGCCTAAATTGTCCAATTCTGTATATTCAGTACATTTATGCTCTAAGTTGGACAGTCTATTGGCCATTTTCTCGCATGATGGACATTTCCAAGCATTCCCAAATCTATCACTGAGTTCCTCAACTTTTAGATTCTTCAAAATAAGATCGCTCAAATGGTATTCGTCCCCACTCAAGTTAAGATGAAGCATTGAGCTGTAATCAAAGTTGTAAGATTGATAACCACATCGTCCACAGTGCAGACATGATTCTTGTTGAATTTGGAAAAGTCCATTAATTGGAGAGACCCCTTCACTCTGAACCAAAGAGTCATGCCATTTAATATATCCTTTTCTTGAAGAATACAATGCAAATGGGTCAGTCTCAGGATCACCTGTCTTGAACATTTCCCTATTTTGTGGCGTATCTGAGATTTTCAACTCATTGTGAAGTTTTTCCATTATGAAATATAGGAATTGGGAAGTGTCTTGCTGCTCATAAGGAATTCTAAAATCTGGTTTCAACTGTGCACAAAGCTTGACAAATCTTACCGGTTTCACTATGTAGTAACCATCAGCCCTGTATAAATCCATGAAAAGATGATTAAAGGATAAGGCAAGAGATGATCTCTCAGTGTGAAGAATTTGGGAAAACTTACTTCTATTGATGAAAAGATTCTGAAAGTATGGCATTGTGAACAAGCATTGAATCATAGAGTTCATATAACAGGTGCTTCCGAAATTAAAAAGACGAACCAATGGAACAAAATTGGTCCTGTTTAAAGCAGCACTCTCTGTTTGTGGTCTCTGAATTACGAAACTTCTGGGATTTTGCACAGGAATGTTGGTTGCAGTTAATGGATTTGGTAGAGGAGGCCTAGAGTATTCCAAATCTGCGGCAGATTCAGTCTTCGCTGTACTTGGAGGTGGAGTCTGTCTCCAAAAGTTATTTTGTAAATCCGACTTCGGCAACGATTCAAATGATTCTGTAATGTGGCTATGACCAGCATCATGCTTAGACTCAAACTTCGCTATCCAACCTTCAAGCTCTATGGCACCTCCTTCTAGCCAATATATGAATGGTGGAGACGTTTTGAGTTGCCTTCGCAAAATGGAGTCAAACTTTAATTCCGTGTCACCAACTTGGTTGTTGTTAGAGTAGAAGACAACATACTTGTACGATGTGACATGCTTCAATCTTCGATATGCATCCATACTAATCCCCTTGACTGTATTCAAAATGTCTAAGAATGTGTGACACTCCCGAATCAACCCTGGGTCAATATTGACTAATGGAAACAGTAAAGCTTTGGATATTTCTGAAGTGTAGAAATCATCAGCTGTTCTTATATCAATGATAAATACGTGGCTTGGCTTCCAGGAAATTACATCCTTAATTGAAATGCTACTGAAGCTATTTCTTTCGTGAATTGAACCATCTGGCCGTTCTGTGTATGTTGGATAAAAGTCATTTACTGTTTCTTTGTCCTTTTTTGGAGCATTTTCTTTCTTAATATCAGAAGTGCGACCGTCAATGTCAAGTTTTGCTGTATCCGCCTCTAAGACCTTGGTTTCAATCATCGTACGGCACACCTTTGTTGCTAATTGAAGGTCATCTTTATACTCGGGAACAGCCAAAAACTTTGAAGACATTTTATGAAGATCAGTCACCAATTGTGCATCAGCATCGTTCAACTCAAATCTGTCTAGAACATAGTACAAAACAAAGTAGTTGTAGCTAAAAATTTCAACAAGAAGTTCATGCTGACGTCCATCGGCAAAAATATTCTTGTCAAAAAGTAACTTCATCGCATTTATATATCCAAACGATATATCCATCCATTCCAAAACTACCGCTGATCTTGTTTTGAATTGGTGTTTGCGGACTTGAGCATGAATTGCCGTATCTCTGGATACAACCAAATCCAATTGAAGACCCGCGATCTTCTCTATATCATCATCCGATAGGTAATTCTTTGTAGTAGTCGTTTCCGCCGATATCGAATCATTGGAATTTCTATTATTGGGTGTCTCGTTGGACATGCCATCAGTTTCATCTATCATTAACCTTAGCGTCTGATTTTGATCTTCTATGTCCCTTTTTTACACTCCTATAAATTGTTTGTAGGAAAATACCAGAAGTAGAATAACAGAGGAGCGAAGTTTGATTGGGTTAGATGACCGTGCAATTAATTCCGCGTGGAAATGTGTATTTTAAATTATTTGAAAACACTTGTCCTTTGAATAATGAAGTGCGTTCAAAAAGGGCGGAGTTAAAGCCCTTGAATTAAAGCCCTTGAATTAAATTAATCCAAACCTTTGTGTAATTAACGAAAATTCGTGATGCGTGGCAAGCATTCAGAGAATAAAGGGCATCAAAATGAGATCAAGTGAAATCAATTTGAGAAGAATGAACCCTGAGAAAAAATCCGTTTACGTACAATCAGAGTGCGTAATTATTAGACGACTGCTAGAACGAAAAAAAAAATAAGCTTCTGTTGCATCGCCGCGACTTCCCAACTTCCCAAAACCATTCATTTTTATTGACGTATAACTTAAAAATAGAAAGAAAGAAGTATATAAAGTATGATAGAAGCCCACCAAAAATTGGGCGTCAAAAGTTGAAGACGCACGCAGTTATTGTTCAAACAAAGAGACGGCTGATCGAAAAAGGAGAGGAAATCAAAGTTTAGACTTCTCGTATAAAAGTAAAAAAAAAAGTGTGTGTAGACAATAGCTTTTCCAAACCATTGCACATCCAATGACTGCGCATAATAGATTTGTTTAATGAAGAAAAAGTGCGTTTTTATAAGAAAACTGCAGGAATTCATTTGTCGGCGAACTCCATTGAAAAGTTCAGGAATATTAATTGGTGAAATGCTAGACGTACTATTGTGGAGCAGATAGCAGAAATGCTCAAAGCCGAAGAATAAACCTAAAGATCCATAGTTTCTCCTATTTCCTCATCTACCGACATCTCAAGATTTTCCTCCTCTGCATCGTCGTAATTTTCGTCTATTGCATTATCTATTTCTTCCATATCATCTTCCAGGTGCTCATCTGCACTCAAGACTTCGTCATCCACATTATCGTCTGTTTCGGTTAGAATTGCGTCACCTTGCGTTTTCTCACTGTTGATTTTCCGAGTGTCCATGGAAACGTCTGAGGCAACATCTGTGGCAACCTCAGGTTTGGAAATCTTTGATTCGCTATCTTCGGGTAAGATAATCATCGTTCTTACCTGATCTGGATCTGCATATGACTTCACATAGTCCCTAACTGTCTCCTCGTATTGTCTTTTGCTTTTGTGGTATAGATTTGACGCATCCGGATTCAATGGATCTGCAGCGTTCGGATATCTAAGAAGTTGTGGAAGAAATTGCTCGAAAATGTTAACCATGTCGAACATGGGAGACCAAGTTTGGTTTATGACATCAAGACAAACTGATCCTGATCTCTCGTCTATATTTGGATGGTATATGGTGTTCTTGAAACCAATTGAGGGGGATTTGTAAGGATATTCGTCAGGAAGTTGCACATGTATTTTCCAAAGACCACCTTCGTATAATGAATCTTTCGGCCCGGCAAAGTTGACGTAGAATTCTTTCATGCTATTATTAACCAAGGTAACTTCAAAGTCCTTCATGAAAAGCTTCATGACATCCGTTTGAATTCTGTGCTTCGATGTGCTAACAATTAAATCATTATGTCAGTATGGCAGTTCAGTAAAGAGGTTTCAAGAGAAAACTATGAATTTGGCAAAAGAGAATGCATGCCGTCATAAAGATAATCTAAAGCACCATTTACTTACCTCATTATTAAAATGTAAATGCGTATGCGTAATATGCTTGAAAAGTATTGCTGTTAAAAAGATAAATGGCAATAATGGTTGGCCACAACATTTTATCTTAGTGGGTCAGAAAATGGGAGGAACCCAGAATTTATAGATAAGACAAAATTTCCTACCAGAAATTGTCTGTGGCATTCTGTTCACCTGTAACGATATTTTTTTATCCAGCAAATAAACGTTGCCGATTAAAGCAATTTGCCGCGGTATCTACTTTTCCCAAATCACACCTTGCAGATTACTGCTGTCCACGTACACTCAGTCTCATATTTTTTACCAGTAATTTACACCTAGATTAATACATGTACATAGAAAATGTTGTTGAACGAGAGAAAATATGTTCCCATGTATCACACACTCGGGCATCTGTCTTTCCTCCGTATCAGACCACGATTATTGTACTTATTGCAAAGTTTGTGGTGTTGATGATAGAACCTGGGTTGAGTCTGGATCTTCCTCAGTTGCTGGTGAGCTTGCCTGGGTCTGCTTAAGGGGTTGTGTCTCCTCAGTTTCTTTAACATTATTTTCAGCTATCTCATCATGTTTTGGTTCTTCTTTTTCCGCATGAATTGTTTCTTCCTTTTCCTCATTCTTAGATTCTTCTACTTCCTCATTCTTGGATTCTTCTTCTTTTTCATTACTCACCTTGTCATCTTCTGTCACAGGTTTCTTTTCCACGTGTCTTTTTTTGTATGTCCCCTTCTCATACTCCACACCCTTTATTCGAAGTCTCTTTTGTACCCGGTAGTATGTAGTTCCTAGACCAATTTCATTGGAGCCATTATCGTCATCACCCTCATCGTCGTTCGTGTCACTACTAGTTTCTTCTTCATTGGTTTTCTCATCTCCACTTTCATTCTCATAATTGTCCTCCGGCAAGCTCATGCCACCGCCCACCTCATAAATACTCCTATTGAACTTCTTGCAGTAATCCTTAAGTATTGTGTTATTACTGGCTCTAAGCTCGTGGTCCTGTGGGTTTAAAAACTCTTTTTCTAGAAGCTTTATTGCATTCTCCAAATATGCCATATCTTTAAACTCCTCTGGGTTATGGGTCTCTTCCTTTTTGATTGTGACAATTTCCTTTTCTAATTCGGACACCCATTTCCCAAGATAACGCGTTTCATCTTTGATTTTTTCATCAACAAGCACCTCCTTCAAGCTAAGCCTCCACTTGTCAAGGTTATCCTGCTTTATAAATCCTGTTGCACTAAGTAATGCTTCGTTCAAAAAGATATATCTGGCTGCAACATCCGACCTGAGTGTAATAGACTCCAATCCATGATCTGATGAAACCCTCTTAATATTTGGTCCATCGGATGTCATATTGAATAAGGAAAAGTGCTATTGTTTTTATTGCAATGTTTTGTACAGATATTCTAGCATAAACTCTGAAGACTCAAATTGACCATAGAAGTGTGCTAGTATGTTTCAACTTGGGTTGTTACCCCTGTTTGGCGAAATTTGAGGATACAGCGAAAGAAAAATGAAAAGGACAAAAAAAAAATAAAAAATAAAAAAAGGTGATGACTTCAAGAAGACAAAAAGAAGGAAATTTCAATGAGAGAGGCTGAACAGTGTTAAAGAAGAAAGCAGAGTCTAGTCAGACATATTTAATAGTGTGTATCTTGACATTATCACATAATAAATAAGCAACATAAAAAATCATCAAAATGGGTTCAAGTCTTAAGCCTATTGATCTAATATCACAGAAATACAGAATAGAGCTTACCGACGGAAGGTCATTAGAGGGTCTTCTCATAGCAATAGATGATCAAGGGAATTTACTAGTTTCGGATGTGACAGAGGTAAATGATGGCGTGAGAAGGCAGATTGGTCTTGTTTCTATACGAAGAAAATGTATGAAAAAGGTTTTTGTGTCGTCAAAGTGCTGGGATATGTTGCAAGCAACCACGAAAGAATCAAAAGCGCTTATCAGCAATGATTGAACAAGGCATAGTGGGTGATGAAAGATGACTGTAAGCACGGTATAAGCACTATAAGTGTGATTATGAACGTTAATAAGCACTAGTAGGCACTAATATGTATTAGCATAGTGCTAATAAGCGCTGATAAGTATCAGCACTAAGAAACATCAATAAGTACAGCACTAATACGTATTAGCACCATGAGCATTGCAAAACATAGGATAGGAACAGGTCTAATTTTATTTTTCAAGAAATAAAGAATAACTTGGGTTCTGAACGAAGGTATAAAGCAATGCCAAAAAAAAAGATAGGAATAAAAATATTAGAAAAAGAAAGAAAAAGCACAAATCAACACAACACACTCTATTTCGGCGAGGAGATGGCACTGTTTCTACGAGGCGAGGCGCTGACACTGGCACCTCTCAAAGTGACATCCTCATCATCATCTCTGTTCAACCATGAGAGGTAACTGGCATCATTGGACTCCTGAAGTGTTCCAAGGTCTCCTGGAGTCATAGCACCGTTACTCAACCTATCCTTTGGAGAACCAGGAACGCTCAAAGGCCTGGCAACTTTCAAGTCATTATTCTCGAACGGATTACTCTCCTTGGAGAACATTCCAGGATATGCTCTTTTCAGAGCCAAAGTACGGGCCTTGACGTACTCCAAACCCATTCTCCTCCAGTCCAAGAGATCGCTCAACCGCTCGACTCTGTTTCTCTGGTTGATTCTCTGCCTCCTAGTCTTCTGGCAGAAGCTGAACATCATGTCAACCATCTGGTTGATAGAGTCATCGACGGACTTCATTCTTCTGTCGACAATATAGATACCGTAATCCACCGGGTTCTCGATCAAATCCTCCATGTAGCATCCAAAGCCTGAAAGGTTCGTCGTGATTGATGGAATACCCATCACGGTACACTCAGCCGGCGTGTATCCCCAGGGTTCGTAGTAAGATGGGAAAACACCCATATGGCATCCTCTCACAAACTCATCGTAGTCCAATGGGAGCACGGGGCTCGAAGAGCTGAGGAATTCCGGATGGAACACAATCTTCACCCTGTCCTCCTTCTTGTTGAACAGCTGGCAGGACCGGATCTGGTTGAGAATTGGATCGGTGGCATCGTTCACCATGTTGTGTGTCACGATTGGTGGCAGTGAGTCTCTCTTTAAGGCAAACATACGACGCTTCAAGAGAACCCTGTCGGCTGGTCTTAACAAGTCATCCAAGTCTGGAAGCTCGATCTGGCCCTTGCTGGAGCAATGACTTGGATCCTGGCACCATTCGGACAGACGCTTGCCCATCGACCGCTGAACATCATGAATCGACGATTCCAGCTGTTTGACAACTGCCTGTCCACGAAGTGCCTCCACAGTGTATGAGTGCGAGGATGCAGGCATGATGATAAAGGCCACGACAGTCATCTTGGATCCGATGTCCTTCAACTTGTGGTTCAAACGTGCAAGTGCCTCGATGTAGAGATCCACACCTTTGTTTCTGTACTCGTACCGGCCGGCGATGAAGAAGTAGAGCGTGTTGTCTAGCGAGAAGTCTAGCTGTCCGTAGAAGTGGCCGCGAACAAACTCGTTAATCTTCTCCTTCTTTTCCGCGTGCAAGTTCTGGAACTCATGCACGGCCTGGAACTTAACCACGTTCAGGCCATTTGGAAGAACCCCGTCCGGCTTTCTCTTCAACAAGTTTTCCGCCTCGTAGGCTGTGATGTGCGAAACCGTCGTAAAAACGTCAGCCGAGTGTGCTGCCGCCCTCTCGATGCAGTACCTGTGATATATTCCACGTTTTCCAGCCTCGTAATCCACGTCAAACTTGTCTAGATTGTTGTAGAAGTCGACCGAGCCGGCACAAAGATACCTGCCGAGCAAAGTGGCATGTGTAGTGAAGATTGTCGCACAGTCGATTTTCCTCTGCCGGCAAAGAGGAATTGCGACACCTGCAAGCCACTCGTGGGCATGCAAGATGATGGCCTTCTTGGTCTCGTGGCAGCATAACTCACCAATAAACCAGGCTGCAAGATATCCGAGCAAAACGGCATCGTTTGTCTCTGTATCTGTCGGTGGGGTTGGAATCCCCGCGACATTCCAAAGATCCGACTTCCACTCGTTGAGGAAATGTGATGCAGAGCCTAAGTCGAAAAGAATGACTCTTGGTGCTCCTTCAATCAACCAACGGCCATATATGTATCTTATTCCACGGCTATACATTGCATCTAGCGTAGCTTTGAGCTCAGGATTTGTCACTGGGAGCTCCTCGACTTCCACTGCTGCCGACTTCCTATTCAGAGGTCCGATTAATGCGTACCTCTCCTTGTACTCGGCAACGGTAACTGGTGCCTTCGATTTAAGCACAGAATAAATACCTCCAACTCTGTTTGCAACCTCGGTGGCCACCTCGAACAAAAGGTGGTTTTTCACGTCACGAGTCATGTTTTTTTCTCTAAATGATAACCCTACTCGCAAAAAATTGCTCTCTGTAGTATGTGTAGTATGTGTGTTGAAGCAAAAAGGGGGTGGTTGATAATGTCTAATTCGGCTTTCACGAGTGTGCGAACCTTTCTTTATATATCTCTATATCTGTAAGATAAATATGTTCGACACAATTGCTGGCAAAGCTGAAACGATAATGGATGGATGAATGAGTATATCAGTAGTCTTTCAATCGGCTTGGCGATAAGCAGATAAAAGATATGAAGAATGGATGGAGTAGAAAAGAGAGAAAGAAAAAGGTGCAGATGAAGTCGAAAATATATTAAAAAAAAAAAAAAAGATAAGAATTTACAGATATGCAGATGTCTCGGATTAAGTATGGAGATGATTGAGAGGTTGGATATAAAAATGCGGAGAAGTACAGTGAAATTAGTCGACAAGGTACAATCATCAACTCCAGAAATGGAGAAAGGTCACAATGATTAATATCAGTATATCGAAAAGGAAAAAAAAAGGACGTCTTTATTCCTTTATTGTCTCTTTTTATTTCTCCCATACCCCCACAATTCTATAGGGCATTTGGAATTGTATTTTAATTTAATAGAGAAAGCAGCACCAACCTTCTTTTTGCCCATCCGGGACATGAAAATGACCAGCCGGGCCACTTTTTTTTTTTTTTCCTTGTTGTTTTCTCAGAGTAAGCAGTAATCTGCCTCCGGTTCTCAGTGCTCCCCCGTAGCCTCAGTATTGTTGGGAATTTTTATCCTGAAGGTGAGAGACTTTTTTCTTTGTTTGATAAACTTCTATTGTCCAGTATGCTCGATTTCCCGTGATCATATAATTCTTCCTTGCAGGGCCTCTTAGTGAAATTTTGTGGGGAAAAAGGCCTTAATTTTTTTTTTAGAAAAAGCCGTATGTCATTTTCCCGAGACATTCCGGATAGGCAAAAGGTGGGGAAATGACTAAAAATGAATCCGATGTAGTGGTATTTACGGTCAGTAAATAATCTGCAGATGCATTGTCCTGACACAATAACGTGCATTTAATAAAACTAAAAAATCATTTTCAACCAAGAAATACAAACGGAAAATCTTCATATCTCACCAAACACCGACGATATCTGCTATAAAATGGAGAAGGATTTACTAAAAAAATAAAAAAATAAATATGTGCTGTATGAAAAGGACGTCACGAAAATTTCTGTTATTGCTATCTTCCGTCACACTTTGTTTTTTGTTTTTTGCCTCTTCTTACATACCCGCCAGTTTTCGTTAGCCATGAACTTATAAGCGACATAACGGATACATTGTGGTCCTGCCATGTGCACAGTGGAACGGATCTTGGCACTCGAATAACTGTTTTATCAACGTTTGGCAGCTTTCCTTGGTCAACTTTTCGCCAAACTTGGTGGATATACTGCACGATTTCTTCTTAAGGATACTGCACCACAATTTTGGCATTTGGCTGATCAAAGTCCACCAGTTATGTGATACTCCAACCTTCATTTCAAACTTCCTTCCTGAAGCCAAATCTTCCATAAATTGACAGATCTCAGATTCTATCTTCTCCGGACACAGAACACTTTTAGTATCTATTGCCTTGATCACAAATTCAGGTAATTCTATAATATAATAATTTGCACCGTTCTTCACTGTCTTGATTCCCCAAAATTCAAGTGTTTCCTGAAAGTCCACCAGCTCATCTTTTGCCTCCTCGTTCAACTGCATTCTCAAGGGGTTATCAAGTTTGCATTTGAAATTCATCTCAAACATCTCCTGGTATATCTTCTCAAGGTTTATTCGCTCTTGGCATGCATGTTGATCAAACGCAACGAGGTATTCACCATCCTGGTTTGTAATTTTGCAGAGAATGAATTTGCGATCAACCTGGTTAACCACAGTCAGATTTTGAATAGCTTTGAGCTTGCTTATTTCCAATCCACAAGTATCGGAAAAATACTTGGATCTCGCAAATAAGCGACTTTCCGGAAGCTTTTGAACGCGTCTTAAATCATAGTGATCACTTTTAAGATGCAAACATCTGTCAGAATTCTGTTTTGAAAAGTATTCTTGAGCAAGTTCATCAATCATACTTCTAATTTCTTTCTTAACTTTGGCCGTAGCACTGCCCCTCAATGAACCCAGAGAAACGTTGTAATGTACTCGATTACATTCAATAAATGTAATGAAACTGAAGTTCCCATCTGGAGCCTTACTCCTAACTCTTGATTGGATTTCGTCATATATGTCTCCTTCGGTTAAAGGTCTCCCGTTTAAATAGATAATACGATAACGTTTATTATCCACTAACGCTGATCCGATTGCCATTTGTATATCCACACCATCTTTAGTATTTCCAACTTCCGAATAATTTCTCATGGCATTTTTCCCGTATATCTGCCTGAATAAATTGACGACATGCTTTAAACGGCTTAAAACTCCTCTCGAAATGTTCATCAATGTTCTGGTCTGGTTTCCACTTTCAATTTCAATCAGTAAACTTATCGAAGGTTTCCAGGCACAACTATCTAAAGTTATCCTTCTGATCTCTGAATATACTTTATGAAACTTTCTATTCTGCTTATGCATGTCATGTCTGAAAATCTGATGTTTGCGAACAGGAACTGATCCGAATACATCATAAGCGTAAACTCTCGTTCCATGGTCCGCCCAATTTATCATTGAACAACTGGTGTCTTCTTGTTTCTCCGTAGTTAAAGTTCTAGAAACATTTCCAGCCTCTCTGGAAAATAGAATGCGACTCATCATTGAATCCTTTTCCGTTTTCGATGATATCATACATGCCGTACTAATGTTGATAATAGAGTTGAGGGCCTGACCTCTATATCCTAACGTCTCAGATTGACCGGGAAGTTTTGATGTATGATAACGTTTTCCAACAATTTTCATGTCATTTAGTGGAATGCCAACTCCATCGTCCTCGCAAATCACATTGACACATTTGCCCTCAAGATCAAATTTCAAGATTACTTTGATTTGCGTTGCTTTGGCATCTATCGCATTTTGAATAAGCTCCTTCGCAATATCAGAAATACCTCCAATGATAAGGGTCCCCTGTAATAGCTTCTGGTATTGCTGATCAAGCACTTTAATTTCCATGATCTACCATGGAATGTGGATGTTTATATTTTAAGTGGTTGAACCGGTAGGTGAAAAACCCAAACTTCTTTAAGTTCTCGAAGGTTGCAATTTTCAACACATCTGCACACCAAAATTGTCGCGACAAATTATTTGTAATATGGATTTCCGTGAAACGTTGGATAAGTGTAGTTGATGCCATGATATATAGCTGGGTTTTGTAGAAAGATCGTCTAAAAAGTTAAAAGGTATTTTATCGAAAATTAATATTGAAGGAGATTGGGAAAATAAGTTATTAGGTAAGGTTCTGTTAGGAAGAAAAGATATTCCTTGAGTAGTAATAATGTATTCGGGCGTTAAATAATTTATTGAAAACAAAAAGCAAGAAAAAGAGGATTCTTTTCATCAACATTTAAATATCGCATTGTAAAGATTACAATACCTACTGCATGTCAAAGTTAGTGTTACCAATAAATATCGAAATACTATATAAACCTGGTAACACCAACTTTAACAAAAGAACATTACGACAACTTACGGAACTATCCATAAACTGAAGATGCCAGGTCCAGTCCCTACCAAATTTTCAAGAAGACGAAATTTCGCGTCTCGAAGAAGGGAAAAAATTTCACAGGAATATAAAGTCGTGGACATTCTCACTCTCACCCTCATTCCTCCCATGCATACTCTTTTCCTTTATGACAGTTACCTTCACAAAGCAAAGCGTTCCAAATATCTAAGATGAGCACATCTTAGTGATGTGGGAGCTTCCTCGTCCTTAAGGATGGCCGCCTGGAGTCAAATAAAGACGCTCCAAAGCATGATGAACGCTGCTTCGTCATAAGAGCAGTTTGTTGCAGAGACGTTTTGCCTTTGCACGTTGATTGTGTGGCCAACATGGAGGGCTGAGGATAAATCAACAGAAACGTGTATCATAGTACATTGACTCGTTTAAATACTTTCGGTCGAATCAATGTCTCCAGTGACACGAACATTTTTAGCAGTGTAGGGATGAAGTATTAAATTAATTGTATAGAGAAAAGAGAGTCATCAAAAGCTCGATACAAACCAAAGCAGCAAAGAAACGACATCAGTAATGATAAAAGCCAGTCGCCGGGACCGATGGCAGGCCGATCGTAGATGTAAAAAAAAGAAAGAAAGAAGGAAACGGGGAAAAATGGATAAGATAGAAGATAATACTGAAAAATGAAGAATTCAAGGAAGAAAGAAAGAAAGAAAGAAAAAAAAAAAGTGAGCGGTGGACATCGAATTGAGCAGCAAGGATAGTATACGGAATACCGATTAAATGCACAGAGCAGAAGATGATATTATTTGCGGTCAGAAGGATCAGCAGCGATCATTCCTGTCCAAAGCCAACGGTCTCCTCGACAGCCATGGTGAGCTTCTTTCTCAAAGATTCGTAGTCCTTGTAAGGAGGAAGATCTATTCTATTGAAGCAGGTGTGGGACTTCGGCAACTGGTCGGGATCGCCGGCCTTCTCCACGGTAAACCTTCTCGGTCCGTCGGAACCTTGCAAGTCCTTGAAGCCGTTAACGGGGATACGGGAAGTACCGGTTGCAAACTGGAGCAACCTGGCCCTCTGGTCGCTCTCCCACTCGGCAATGCACTTCCAGAACCACTCGATGACCTGGTCAGACTCCTGGTAGCCCCTGTAATCGGTGTGTCTCTTCCAGTCATCGATGTCAATGTCGGAGAGACCACCGATGAGCAACTCGAGCTCCCTCTCGTCGAAGACCTGGACCAGATCCTCCGGAATGAGCTCGTTGAAACCGTCCATAAAGGCCTTGAACTGCTGCTCGATGGGCTTGGAAATGATCCACTCGGTCTTCAGCTCGACGAACTCCTTCTTGTTGTCGTTGGTGACGTCAATGTGGCGTCCGTCCGGTTTCAAGTCGATGACTTCTTTCTTGCCGAAGTGGTCGACCTCAACGGAGAAAGTCTCGAAGATGACGTCGGTGATGTCGTTGGCCAACATCCAGCACAGCGAGCGGTACATCTCTGAGTCAACACTCTCGAGATCCTGCAACAGGATCTTCTTGTGGAGCATCATCTTGTACATGGCACCAACAAAGAAGGCGTCGAGGAAGCGGCGGTGGAATACACCCAAGCCGACAGTTCGGCCGATGAACTTAAAGTAGCTCAAGTGCTCCGGGTTGATGCCCGAGTCCGGGTTGATCTGGAGCGTGTAGTTGTCACTGGACGCGTACTTGAAAAGGCAGTAAATCGGGTTGAAGATCTCGTGCGAGAGCTGCTGGAAGAACTCACGTGACACTCCGCCGTAGTCCAAGCCTTCCTCGCCATCGAACTTGATCATCAACCGCTTCTTCAAGTCCTCCGGCGTCTGCCTCATCACCTCGCGGTACGAGTCCTCCATGAGGTTGCTTCTCCGCACCTTGATGTGGCACTGTCCGGGTAGGATCCGGAGGGCCGGCTGCGACCGGAAGTACACGAGCTTCCGCCGGAAGTCCCGCTTGTACTGCGGCACGTTCTGGTCGAGAGAGGACGGCAAACGAGGGTCGTCCCACGTCGTAGTCTTCGTGTTGTGATCTACAAAGTACACGCGAGACGTGTTTGCCAACCTCATCTCCCATCCACTAGGAAGTGGGCCCAGGGCCGACAACCGCTGTGCGTTGTACCCGTTGTTGCTGCCAAAGCTCTTGATGAACTGCTGCCTTCTCGGGTCCACCCACGTGGTGGTTCTCGTGTTGTGGTCCACGTAGTACGGCCGGCCCTCAGGTGTGAACCGCTGTTCCCAGCCCCGCGGAAGCTCACCCAACCCGGCAGCCGTGGCTCCCGACGCCGCCATCTGCATAGCCGTCGCCTGGTCCACGCCGGGGGACGATGCCTGGGGTGGCTGGGAGGCCTGGGAGGCCAAAGATGCCAAGGATGCCGGATTCTGCGGTATTGAGGGCGACCCCAGCGTTCCCCCGGGGGCAACATCACCTCCACGGTGCTCCGACGCATCCAAGGTCGGCCTCTTCCACGTCGTCGTCCGCGTGTTGTGGTCTACGTAGTACGTCCGGCCAAAATTGTCCGTCCTCCTCTCCCATCCGGGCGGAAGCCGGCCCAACTGGTCCTCAAACGACGAGAATTGCCGCTGGGGGGCCGCCGGCCGGGCCCGTGACGCCTGCTGGGCCACTGCGGCTGCCGTACCGGGGAACTGCTGGCCCACACTCGGCCCCTGGGCCCCGTTACTCGAGTACTCGGGCGATGCTTCCCCGCTAGCGGTAGCGGTACCATTTCCGGCTGCATCCCCCGATGGAGGGTGCGAAACAGTCACCACGATCTTGCCCGACACACTGAGGTTTGAGTTCGACCGCTTCAACTCCTCCGTGATGGTCTGCTCGCTCGCCGTGTCCTCAAGACTGATCACATCGCCTATCCGGACATTCACCACCCCCAAGAACCCCTGGTCCTTCTTCTTGAACTTCTTCTGGTCGAAAACCTGGATGATCAAGATCGACCCCTCTGTCACGTTGAACTCGAACGTCTGGTTCCAGTGCGGTGACAACGTCTTTTTTGCCGTTTCCGTAGTCTTCGTCTGCGATCCGTCCACCGTGAGTACTGCAAACGGATCCGGCGACCGGAACAGATCTCTCTTGTATAGACCCTCTGCCGCTATGAGCCTCACTAGTATTTTTGCACGAACTGCCATTCTTGGTCGTGCTTCTTTGCTTCCTGCCTACCCGGTTATTCCTCAATATCCTTTTGGCTCAGACAATCGCTGGATACCAAAGAAAAATAATAATATGATGCTAAATGCCTATCTGTATAAAGAGTTCCTGTCCTTCTGTTGTATCCTCCGTTATCCAAATGACCCAATGATCCCTCACAAAGCCACAAATGTATCCGAATTAAACAAAACAAAGTGAATGCCTTGCCCAGCTGTATGTATGTATATCGTTCAATATATGTAAATAATGATAATAGCTGATGCTTTCTAACTCGCTATGCCTGCGTGCTTCTTTATATTTACAAACTCTGCTTTTCTCAAAAAAAAAAAGCTTGATCGCTCACTAACGTACCTTCTTGGTATTCCTCCTGTTAATTCCGTGTCCGAAACACAAATGTGGTGCAACTGAGTCTAAGATACGTTTACTTGAAAATTGCGTTTTTTCTGCTTTCCCTCACCTGTTCTGCTAAAAAAAAGTATGTGAGAAAAAAAAAAAAAATTGAGGATGCTACCAAAAAAAAAAAACTAACTACAAGAATGCGTGTGCGTTTGTTGCCTTAGACAACTCATATGAAACTGGGCACAGCACACCGGTTTATGAACTATGCACGCAGTTCCTACATACCAAAAAAGACCACTAATTTTCATTCATACAAAACTCCGCCCCACATCCCCTGCTGTCTCCGCCAATTATACCTCTTTAATAATATATATCCTTTTCCTTCGTATCACTCACTACTCATCAGAAGTTCTCATATAGGCAGAAATTAATTCGATCACCTGAAGTTCGCGGATCAAAGCAAAAAAAAAAAAGTAGCAGGAGAAAATTAGAAAATAACAAGCTACGCCGACAAATAGCTTTGTCTATAATTACTAAATTTGCAGATGATCGGAACGAAAGGAGGGAAAAGCAGAACAGACAAAGAAAAGCAGACTATGCCATGATTTGTAAAGCTACCATACGTATCATATAGAAGCCCTTTACAATAATACCTACGTTCCATGAAAAAGATGTGCATAAGGCATCAAATCAAATTAAACTACTTCACTGTCAACAATGACTGTATTTGGATAAAACCGCTAAAAACCAGTAATAAATAGATAGCTCGGAAAAACTAATACCATCACAAGAAAAGAAAAGAAGTAAAAAAAATACACATGCGCAACCTTACACTACTTCAAATAGCTCCGGTAGCCAATGACTATTTCTTTACGTGCCGCACAGAATACTAGCGAGGTTATGTAGAAAAAAAGTACTATAACAAATAAACAGGACATAATTCATAATAGAATGACCTGGAGATGGCTGGCCAACACTATGATGTGGGACGATATCATTTGGGCCCAAATCGAGATCAGAAAATCCAATGGGGAAACGACTTTTCCAAATGCGGCATAGTCGCATCCCAATGAAGAAATTTTTAACGTCCAGCCTGCTTTTCAGGAGTGGCTTCGCTTTATGGTTCATTTATTACTGAGCTAATATAAATACAGAAACGCAGCCCAAATTCGCTTCAAGCACTTACCAATGCAATTCTTGAACAGACAAACTATCTGCAGTGTAAAGCTGAAACTTTACCACTTCACTCAAACATGAGTTCACCAACATTAAGATCATCGTCTGCCTCAGTAATTGAAGATCTTTACAGAAAGATTGACGAAACGACGCAGGAAGTCCTCACTGATTCTAGAAGTTCTATGGATACAAGTTTAAATGAGAAAGAGGATGAGCAAGAGTACAAAATAAAATCAAGCTATTGGAAGCTTGTGAGCCATGCCAATAACAAACCAGGAAATTCGCAGCCAAAACTTGAATGCATCTCAGCCGTCGACAGTATAGTGGCTGTGGCCTCATCAGAAAAAAGAAGCAATCTCCGCATATACGGTCTGGATACCGAAATGCACAGAATGACACATATAAGCAGCATATCTTTACCTGACATCAAATGCCTGGAGTGGCTATACGATCCAACAGATGACCAATCTGAAAACGAACTTCGCTTTTTACTCACAGGACACTCAAATGGTATTGTCAATCTGATTATGGTGCCACTTGCTCCAACATGCGGAGTGGAACACGCACAGATCATCAAACAGTTCAACCATAAAAGGCAACTCCTTTACTATACTGGGGAGATGGATTCTCACACTTCAATCAGCCGACCCACGTCATCATTGAACCAAATTCTGCAGATGCAGGTGACACCAAAAACCTGGACCAGGTGTAACAGAAACTCCATGTTGTCTTTATATGGTGAGCACTTGTTTATGTGGGACACTAGCAGGTCAAGAAGACCATTACTTTGTACTAGGACTGGTGGAACATCATGCTTTGATTCTAACCCATCCACTGATGGTATACTTGCTCTTTCTGGACGCTTTGGAGTATCACTATGTGATCTCAGACAAACCCAGCAACAGGCATCACTTTTATTTATACCAAGCCAGTACAATAAAGAGTCTGTTGCCGTGAGTTGGTGCAAGTCCGATCCTAATTACATATGCTCAGCTTCGATTGACAGCACCGTTATGGTTTGGGATATTCGTATGCTCAAACCTGTCGCATGCTTAAAGCAAGACACCCCAGGCATCAATTCCGTTAGTTGGGATAAGAAAGAAAGCATCTTCAGCAGTTCGGATGACGGAAAACTAGTGCACTGGAATTTGAACGATATTAATATCGACAATATTGACAGAACTAGCCAACCTATAATATGTACAACTCACGATGGCCTCAATACCGATGTCACCATTAGTGAAATAGGTACACCAATTTACGCCTCCGAAGAAAAAATAATCAATATGACAAGTTGCACTGCTAACGAGTCAATACTGACAATCGACAACCAATTTCTAGGGCTTCACTCCAGAATGACAGAGGGAAGACCAAGAAGTTCATCGTCAGTGACATGTGTCGCATCTGAAAAGAGTAAAAACTATGTTTTAACTTCGACGAATACAAACAAGTACAATCAAACAAACTGGAGCTCGAATTCTTCACCAACGTTGATTAACAGGAGCCTTTACAATAATGACGTGCTACAACAAAGCACGTAAAACCTACCAGGCCGAAGTATTCATCAAAATGGCCGCTTCGACATCTAATATGATACATGATACCTTTTTTATACGCAAATATATGATAAATATATTCCAAATCACAGGCCCGCAGTTAGTATGTATATTATTTTCCCTTGAATTTTTTGTATTATGCTAATGAAATGTAAGATAAGGTGACCAAACAGACAGGATAAGCAATCTCACTGCATGAATGGGATGAGAGGCATGCAGTTTTCGTATTCCACCTTCAAATACTTGCCATCATTGGCTATCAACCAACGGTAAAACAGCTCTAAAAATTGCTGTACTATCTTTAAGCTATCAATGTCCATTTTGCTCTCTATCATCAAGTTTGGAAAGATCACACACAATCTAAGAAGAAAGATTGGAGGATATACATCAGCAAGTTCATCCATTTCGTGCTTCTTCAAAATCTCCTTGTACTGTTCACGTTCATACCTGTACAGAAGCAATGAACCCACAGATCTGTTGAAATATAACTTCAAGCTTTCACCTATCTCGAGGAAATTATCAACAGTAGCGTCGTCCAACGGGTTTCGCTTTTCATCAGCAGATGACGTTATATAGCCATCACTTAGATCACGACAAATATACTTAGTGAACTGCCGCAAAACATCAGAAACACTACAGGGCTTGTCCAAAATAACCTGCTTCTCGTTTTTTGTGATATTCTCCCAGTCCTTGACTAATTTTAACTTAATCTGAGACGGAACAGTAACGCTGAATTGCGAAGAATGCTTAGAAAGTTGCTCGTAAAATGTGTTTGCGTATGTACGAGGAGATTTCGATTTTGATGATCTGGACGTATGGCTTCGACTGTCCCCATTTCCTGTAAGTAAACTGTGCTTTTTTACCACTCCATACTCTTTTTTGACCCCCTTCGAAGGAACGTGGCTTCCGGAACGACTTCTTGGCCTAGAATGTTGTCCATCTTTTAAAGAGTTTAATGCTTTTGGAGACTTCGGAGCCTTCGAAAGCTCCTGGCGGACCTTCAGTTGAAGCTTTAGACTTTTCTGCAAATCAATATTCTGTGCATTCTTTTCAATCATTCTGTCATCACCGACCCATTCATCCCACTTCTTATTCCATCCTTGGTAGTGCACGTAGTATGCATTTTCAGATTTGAGCTTTGCAGGGAGAGATCTATCCGCGTTGACCTCGACTATCTGTTTTTGCTTTTCGTTCCAGCGTTTTATTTTATGTGTTTTCTGATCGTACACTCTGATTATCTTAGAATCATAAAGCAATGGACCCTGATAAACTAGAACTGTATCTCCTAACTCTTTCGATGCGGTCATTATTCTTTTGGTGATGCCCAAATAAAGGCTTTTAGTCAAACGATTGAAAGCAATAGATGATGGCCGAAAAAGGTCTGGATGTATTTCAATTTGATTTTAATAATGCGGTCACTACATAAAAAAAAAGCCGCATGGCAAAGATATTGATTGACCTCGGGACATACACACATCTGAGGCATATTATGCGAAATAGCCTGAAAATTATTTTAGGGTCTCAGACAATATTCAAATCATAGAAATTTACGATTGGGTACACCGATGGGACTGGAGGGATAGTCAATATATATTAAATTGAAGATCATCGAACCCGATTACTCCACGGAATGTGTATTTAACTTTATGTGAGGATTAAATCTAATGCGGAGATTTTTCGAGATGTAATACTGGAAAATGTAAAATGATTTGCAAAATGATTGGAATTGGAGTCAAAAATAGAACTACGATGCACCACTGGCATATTGCCAACATATTTTAAATATTTTTACTGCAATAATTTTGTCCTACCGAAAAAAATATCAGAAAGATAATTTTATTTACATGTTGAAAAGATGAACTAAAGAAAACAACAACGACAAAAAAACGAGCATCAGAAGCCGTCGGTAACTTAGTTCATGTTCACACTTCCGACATTCTTTCTAAATAAATCCCAATCTGAAAACAGCAGCATGCAAATTTGAAGAAAGAAGAAAAAGGCACATTTCCAGGATCGATGGCAGTGCAAATCAGCTCATTGTGTCTAAGTTCGACCTGTGATCTTTTTTTGGCATCAGTTCGAACATTATTTGAGTCCAATGCTAACAATCGTCATTACATATTACATTCATCTATTTTTAAAATTACACTCATTTGTGCACACAATTTTTTAGTTTCTATTTTTTTCGCTCTATTTTATTTTATTTTACTTTTTTTGTAGCAGGCACTATCCCGCTTCGCTCTCTAACCCTACTAGATCATTTGCTGCACTCTGTCACACCCTAAGTTTTACGCTATCCCTATGAGATATGATATCATTTTAATTGCAAACGGGAGAAAAGTTAAATTGAATCTAAACATTGTGTTTTCAGGATTCGCATACACGTATCCAATTGTCAATACCTGCTAATTTTGAAATTTTTGATCTAAAAGGAAAATCTGGCTAGGCACACTCGAAACATTACTGAAACTAGCCTAGATATAGATCGAATAGAAGTCGAGAACGGAGAATAGAAAAAAAAAACTCGGGCATTTAATAGAAAAAATAGAAAGAAATATCTAAACACTAGGATCAAGTATTGCATCGTATCCAAAAACCAAAAGAAAGAAGGGGTATAACATTTTATTACAGCTTCGGGTAAAATAGGTTAGCATGAACGAAGCTGCTAAAAACAAAGTGCTTCCACCTCTACCCAATGAGGTACGCAAGTTCAAGCAACATATAAGGACATCTGCCAGTATCAAAGATGATGAACCCAAAACGGCCTCAAGTCTAAAATCAAGAAGATCAAAAAGACCACCTCCTTTGATACTCCGGAAGTCAGTTGCGTCGGTACACTCATTTGGTTCTCCGTGTTCGGCAAGCTCAGCAAGTTCTGACACGTCGATGTCCGAGTCTCCTCATACACCTTTTTATGAGCATAAAATGTCTACTTCTGAAGAAGGGAATGTTATCATAAATCATAGAAGTAGCGCCAATATGATATCGGCAAGGTCACTGTCACGTAAAGGGCCGGATCTTAAACTAGAGTCGCGTTCTCTGAATAGACGTAACTTGAAAAAGCTCACTCTCAAACCCGTTGGACCGAAATCTGACGAGAGCCGAACACAGGGTGATGATACAGACGAACAAAATGACAAAACCCCAGAGGAAGAAGAATCAAACACCCTCACACCACTTGCAGAAACTCACAGACACTCGATATACAATCTTGATCCGGAAAGAAAGGCATCTACAGATGAGCTTATAAGTAACATTCAACATCTTGAATTGGGCGTCGAGTATCAGGTACCAATCAAAGCCGAGGAGTTGGTGCAGCTAAAGAAACTGGGCTCGGGTAACTCTGGCACCGTTTCAAAGGTGTTGCACATCCCTACACAGAAGATAATGGCCCGGAAGGTGATCCATCTGGAGGCCAAAGAGGTTGTCCAGTCACAAATCATTCGAGAACTTCGCATAATGCACGAATGTGACTCACCATTTATAATTGGTTTCTATGGAGCATTTCTGCACGAAGGTGACGTTGTTTTATGCATGGAATATGTTGACTGTGGCTCGTTTGACAAAATACTCAAGTTGACAGGGCCACTGCCCGAGTTTATGCTTAAGCATGTGGCGTATTCTGTGCTTTCAGGCCTCAACTATCTGTATGACACACATAGAATAATACATAGAGATGTCAAGCCTTCGAATGTACTTCTTGACTCTAGAGGACACATCAAGCTTTGCGATTTTGGTGTCTCAAAAGAGCTGATTAACTCGATGGCCGATACATTTGTTGGCACATCCACTTACATGTCTCCAGAAAGGATCCAGGGTGGTGTTTATACCGTCAAGGGTGATGTATGGTCCTTAGGAATAATGCTTTATGAGCTGGCCTCTGGAAGGCATGCATATTCTGATGCGAATGATCCAAATCATGATCCCGATTCAATTCTGGAACTTCTGCAGCGTATTGTAAATGAGGCACCGCCACAACTTAGTCCATCGGATGGATATTCCGCTGAACTTTGCGATTTTGTCGCCAAGTGCTTGAAGAGAGAAAATCAACGTGCAGGTCCTCGTGAATTAGTGAAGCATCCATTTCTATCCGATTTTGTAGATGCGGACGGCTTTAGGGTCAGCCAGAAATACAGAAGTTTGATAAAGAGGTGGGCTAAGAATGTTAGAAGAATGGAAAAGGGGAAGCCAGTAAAATGACTTGAATGAAATGTGGGTGATGGGAGAAAATTAAAATGCAGGAGATATTGAACTTTGCTAGAACGCTGTTTAATATGCATTTCTTTTCTTAGTTATGATTGAATTAGAATGACATACAATAAGGTAAAGTCTAAAGCAATGTACGACTAATAACGTCACATTTATGTGTAGAGCACTATTAGGAGCAGACATCTATTTTGCTTACTATCTATATTGAATGAATGAACTCTGAATAATATTATCAAAGATGGCATTGTAGAGATCAAAAACTCATGTTTGTTTATTTATATCCACTTATAACACCGCCATTGGCTACATGATACCTTAGCACATCCGAAACCAAATACAAACTTCCACATATCACGACATCCTTACCTGTCTTAAAATGTTGGTTGTAGGCTTCATCTAATGCATCATTCAAGGTTGGCTTTAACACAATCGTATTGGATGTACCCGCAGCTTCTTCTTTAAGAAGCTTAGGCTGTGTACAACGGACCCAAGGCATCCCCTCAATATTTTCGTTAAATGTGGTGAATATGATTTTATCATTTGGCTTGAAAAGTTTCTTAAACAATGTCTTGATATTCTTGTCCTTTTTCACAGCCATAACATAAATAAGACTGTTATATTTACCACCATGTCTTACCCTATAGCTCTCGTCAAGATATTGTATTAATTCTGTGACTGCATTAATATTGTGGGCTCCATCAAGAAGAACAGGTAAAGAATTTCCACTTGGAAGCCTTAAATCAAATTCATCCAATCTTCCTGGCCATTTGGTCTCCTCCAAACCCTTCGTGATTGTATCTTTTGTAATGTTCGCAAAGCCCTGTCCTCTGGCTATGTCGAGAAGCCTTAATGCCACAGAAAGATTGTTCTGCTGATACTTTCCATGAAGTGGAGTCTTAAAGTCGCCGTACAGGCCAAACCTGTATTTTGTCTGAGAGTCGATTAAAGCTTCATAAAGTTTACTGTGCAATTCCGAAGCTCTTTTCCGTGCCAATTCTAGCACGGATGGAACATTTGTGCCGTCAATAACACAAGGAATACCTTGCTTCATGATTCCAAGCTTCTGAGTAGCTATTTCTTCAAGAGTATTGCCCAACAGCTTTTGGTGATCCATACCAATCTTGGCCACACCAGTACACAGTAAATTAGAAGATTGAAGAACGTTTGTAGCATCTAATCTTCCGCCAACACCAACTTCAAATATGGCTACCTCAACCCTTTTCTCCTTGAAAACTTCAAAAGCAACACATGTCAGAAGTTCAAATTCAGTACAACCAATACTGAATCGTCTGTCTGTATCTATTACCTGGTTCTCAAATGTTTGAAAAACTTTGGGATCTATCGGAATATTATTGATCTGAATCGAGTCACTTCTAGTAAGAAGATGAGGAGATGTGAATCGTCCATTAGTAATATTACTTGCCGTTAAGATATGCGAGAGATAATTACAAATAGAGCCTTTACCGTTTGTACCAGCCACATGTATTGCTTTGAAATTTCCAGTCAAGTGTGGATTTCCCAATGCTTTAAGAAGTTTTAACACCCTTGTCAAGCCGAGATGGATAGGCATCGTAAAATATAGTAATTCACAAACAAAGTCAAGTCAAAGAATAACTGGAAACTTGAAATCAGATGGACCCAACGGATTGTGAAATCAGACCACCTGTTTCTAATCCTTATCCAAGCTGTTCTACTATTGAGTTTTTTATACAATTCAAATAAATATAGCGTTTAAATCAAGACACCGGTATATACGGAGCCGCAACCAGATTTCAGTTTTTTTTTTCAGATTCATTTATGCACACATTTATTTATCTTCTCTGCATCTGTTCCGAAAAAAAAAGCTGAAATCAAAACATTCTTCTCCCTCTCTATATTTAGACCTTTTTCATTTCTGAATTGATTGACGAAAAGTATATTTCATTGATATTAAGCTTGATATCCTTTGCTGTACCTAGACGGTGCTTCTTACTTACATAAAGTTTGGAGAAGTATATATTTACTTAATTGATTTATTATCAAGTCGACCAATCTGTTGACCTTCAGACACATATACATAATTTTCACTAGCCATGGGAGTCGGACATCTTCAAAGAAAGTTAAGACGCATTTTTAACGTCCCAAAGAAGGGTGAAAACAGTGAGTTTCGAACTGGGTTGGTTTCTCAATACTCGGATGAAAGAAAGGACACTATTCAAAGGGTTATTGCAGCGATGACCGTCGGTAAGGACGTGTCCTCGTTATTTCCAGATATTCTAAAGAATATAGCGACACATGATTTGGAGCAAAAGAAATTGGTTTATTTATATTTGATGAACTATGCAAAAACCAATCCGGAACTTTGCATTTTAGCCACTAATACGTTTGTCCAAGACACTCGTGACCCAAATCCCCTAGTTAGGGCATTGGCCATCCGTACAATGGGATGTATCCGAGTGGATAAAATGGTTGATTATCTCTGTATTCCATTAAAGGAGACTCTTAATGATGACAATCCGTATGTGCGGAAGACTGCTGCCATATGTGTTGCAAAGTTATTTGATTTGAATTCAAAACTTTGCACAGAGCAAGGATTTATTGACACTCTACTGGAAATGCTTGATGATTCGAATCAGACAGTGGTTGCAAACGCCATATCTGCTCTCCTGGAAATCTCGAAAATGTCTGATGCAAAATTACTTAACGTGAACGGTGTCATTTTAAAGCGTTTGCTTCTCACCCTGAATGAATGTACCGAATGGGGAAGAATTTCCATCTTGGTTGCATTAGCCGACTATGATACCCAGGATTCGGGCGAAGTGGAAAAAATAGTAGAAAAAGTAACACCTCAGCTTCAGCACGAGAATCCAGCCGTGGTCTTGAGCAGCATAAAAGTCATTCTCAAACAACTTGAAAAGGTTTCAAGTGATACGAGGGAGAGAATGCTCCGTCGTTTAACATCGCCTCTTTGTTCTTTGCTTACAAATCCACCAGAGATTCAATACGTTGCTTTAAAGAATATTAGAATTATTTTGGAGAAATATCCTCAGATATTGGCTAGGGATCTTCAGGCATTCTTTATAAAGTACAGTGATCCTCTCTATTTAAAACTGGAGAAAATAGACATACTTGTGAGAATATCTACCAAGGAAAATGCCTCTATATTATTGTCCGAGTTGCGGGAATATGCCATGGATGTTGATATTCAGGTGGTAAACCGTGCAATTGAGGCTATTGGTCAACTTTCGATCAAGATTGAATCAATATCGAAAAAAGCAGTTGACATTCTATATGAGCTCTATCTAAACAGATCGTCATACGTTTTAGAAGAGTTGGTGGTCGTTATTCAAAATATATTACGGCGCTACGACACAAAATATTTACCTACGGTCATTACTGTGATTGCCGATCTCAATTTTGATGATATCGATACACCAGAAGCAGTGTCATCCTATATCTGGATTCTTGGTCAGTATTGTAAAGAAATTCCACATTTGGAGGACAGATTAAAAGTGATGTCTGAGCAGTTTGGTGAGATGGATCCATTGGCCCAATCTGCGGCATTGACATGTATAGTGAAGGTTAATTTAACAAAATCATCTGCCAACACCAGGCAACTGCTACAGAAGATACTTAACAAGGCTACAAATGAAATAGAAAATGCAGATGTCAGAGATCAGGCATATATATACTGGAGAATTCTCTCAACTGATGATAAAGCACTTCAAAAGAAGATAATCATGAGAAAGCTACCTATGTTAGAAACTACCATCGAGACATTTTCTCCAGGCCTTCTTGATCAACTTATTAACGAAATTTCCAATTTGGGATCCGTCTTTTATAAGCCATCATCAGCATTTATCAAGCCGAAGTACTCAGACGGCGCATTTGTCAATAAGAAAAAGTTGCAGTCGAGAAAATTGGAGGAGCTCCAACAGATGGCTAAAACGGAAATTGTCCAGAATGCTGCTAGAGCTGAGAATCTCCTTGACTTTGAAGATTCAGATATAGAAAATGAGGATGAAGGAACCCCAGAATTTCGGGATGCAGAGACGAAGGAAGATGATGTGAAGAATCCTACTGCAAATGCAAACCAAATTCTTGATGAGCTTAGTGATTTATTTGCCGGCATGTCGACACAAACCCCTGCTCAAAAAGCAGGAAATAAGGGCCCGCAAAAGAATAATGATATATTAGGTCTCTTCTAATGTGAGCCTAAGTAATTTAATGGATAATGTATAGCAAAGATTTACATATTTGGGAATAAACTCATCTACGGAGTCTTGTGGTTCAGGATATAGTGTACAATGTATTAAGTATATGTATTTAATCGGAGCTAAATACAACGAAAACTCATCTCTTAGTCTTCCTCTTCTTCTTCCTTTTTAGCCGGCTTTAATCCGGGAGCCTCATGCTGTAAATCGCCGTTAATATTTTCAAAAGCTTCCTCATCTTCTTCAACAGCTGCGCCATTATCCTCACCTTCTGCATCATCCATCTGTTCATCTTCATTTTCTTCTCCTGCATCGTCCTCATCAGCACCTTCTTCTTTATCTGGTAACGGGAAGCTAGAGTTCACGAGGGAAAGCAGATCCTCGCATTCTTCCTCTGAAAATCTCTGGTCACAATCTTCAATTATAGCATATAAAAGCACCATACTGCGAGGAAGTATGTTTAGTATCTGTAATTTTTCTATCATCTCTAATTTGTACATGTTCAACCCAAGCACTAAATTGATGACACTTTGGACCTGCGTATCATTTGACTGATTGTTTTGAACAAGATATCGCGAAAGATCCTTTGTTATGATCTCTAGATCTATGAGAGAATCAATGTTTCTTCTTTTCTTCTTTTTCCCACTTTTGGTTTTCGTCTCTGGAACAGTGAAGAACCATGCATTTTTATCCTGGATCTTTGCCAGATGCTGATAAACTTCGTAGTTTGAAAGTAGCTTGTCACGCGGAACTTCAATCTTCATAACTATGATTATTGTTATTCCTATAATGTTCCTACTGTTATGTCATTATTGTACCAGAATGCTGGGTAATCGACATTTTGAAATGCTCTTTCCTATAGGGAAAAAATTGAAGGAGAACAAAAAAAAAAAAAAAAAAAAAGTAAAAATAAATAGAGCTGGCTGAGTCCAGACGGTTCAAATGGAAAATCCACGGACATTGTAATTACGACTAACTATTAAGACAAGAAACGGAATAAATTATGGGAATAAAGTTCTTAGCGTAGACAGCATAAAAATGCAAAGCATATGGAAAAGTTGAACAGGATTTCTGTCCAGTAGAGAGTGCTGTAACTCTGATCAATATAGTCTGCATTCTTTGAGCGATTCAACTTTGATTTCCCGTCATCGTAAAATGTTGCTGAACAACATACTGAAACTGCTGCATCTGCTGTAACAACTGCGGCGGAGGCATTATGGATCTTCTTTGACATTCAAGCAACTTAGCCTGTATGTCAAAATAAACGGCCTGTAGTTCTGGTGGTAATCTATCAGGTGATGGTAGCTGTACAGATCTGGGCGGTTCAACATGTATATTTTGCTGATTTGGTTGGGGCTCCATAGGGTAGCCTGCTAACGGCGGCAATTTCCCCTGTCTGATTAATTCTAACATCTCTGGAGGAGGAGGAGGTAATTTCGGAGGTATTTGTTGAGACATCCGTAGGGGTACTTGTTGCTGTATTTGTGGTTGAAACTGCAGCGGCATCTGAAAAGCAACATTTAGTCCTGGTGGAATATTTGGTCTTGGCATTTGCATTGGAATATATGATTGTTGAGACTGGTTTCGTTGAACTTTTGCATAATCCGGAGTACAAATTGCAGCACCCTGTTGATTACCCTGTCCTTTGATCGAGTTCTCAATATTTGAAGAATTACCAGCTAATTGCTGTGAGGATACCACGGGGTACATCTCCTCTCTTGCTGAAGCAATATATGCGTCGCTTTCGGGCTGATTTATTCTTAAGGCTGAAGAATCACTATTCACTGCTGAAGAAGCAAGGCCGGGCGGAAACCTTGGAGCTGCATCTCCAGGTACCAGTTTCTGAGCTTGTTTTCTAGCCGTGAACAATGTCGAAAACTTCGAATTCTGTGATGGTGTGTGACTAGTTGTTGAATTTGTACTTTTCTGCTCACCACCCGATGAAAAAAAGTTATCAACATCTGAAACAGATGAGGCCCCACCAATCTTCTTATTCTTCTTGATTTGGGGTTCTCTGTTATGCATTGGGCTACTATTAAAAGCCGTTTGATTGAATGCCGAGTATACGGATAGATCCTTATCTATTGTAAAGTCAGTTTCATCAGCCCACTCTGGAATTTCCTCATCTTCTTCTTCATCATGATGACTTTTCTTCTCATTTCTCTTAAATTCCGACGCTGGAATCCATTTTTTTGCACTGTGGGATCCAAAGGACCATCGTTTTCCCGAATGATGCTCCATGCTACGTTTTTCCTTAAATACTGGTTTAAATGAATCATTGTCCCGAAGCTTGAGGTCGGGAACTCGTATATTTTCTGATGATATTTGTCGCAACTGTTCGGGCGTGTACTTTATCTTTGTGGTTTGCCTACTTCTTCCACTCACCATTGATACATCAGATGTATTATTGTTTTTATTGTGTTCATTATTGCCTTTTTTCACATTTAATGTACGATCATCTTTCACCGGTTCATAAGTGAAGTTTCCAGTACGAAATGCTTTAGATGATCGTAGTTGTAATTCCGAATTCGCTTGCATTCTTTCTCCTAGCATTTCTAACTCGGTAAGTAAATTGCGGCCTTTGTTAGACGCCAATTCATCTTTATGTGGCCGTGTATTCGACATTTAACCCTTAAATTTAATGAGTTAATGATATATCGTTCTGAGTGTTTTCCAAATAGTCTCAATCTTATGCATAATAAATACTTCTCACTATGAATTGCTCACAATTGCAAAATACTGTGTGTATTATAATTTGATTTTCGAGCTTCTAAAAGCCTGGAAAATGCGATTGAGAGACAGTTTTTTATCAAGAATGTTTTTAGAACTACACGCACTTTAAATATATATGCTTTAATTATGCAAATAAAATAACCACTAACTGCCAAATAAGCCTGTATGAGTATGAAGATTACTTAACTGATGTACATTTCATTATAATCGCAACTAATACTAGCAAAAATAATATGAATTGTAGTGAACTCAAGCGTGAATATGTTCCTAAACAAAGCAAATTCCGACTATAGAGTATCATACGGTATGGTCAATATACACATTTCTTATGTTACAATAAGATCATTATAAATCAGGATTCAAAAATATCATCAAACTGTAAGCTGATAACTCCAGGAGGCGCCAAACCATGATTTCTCAAACTTCCGGAAGCTGGACTTACTTTTAAACACGTTCTTAGGCAAACCATTATCGACAACAAAATGGGTCAATTCTGACGGTTTGAAATATCCAAACTTGTATGTGTTCAAAATAGAGTTCAAAGGCAACCCAATGGATATCAAATATTGTGCCTTTAAGTAGTTACCAAAGTCGGCAGTTCCAGATGATGCATTAAGTCCAGAAGGTATATCTATTGACATTATTGGAAGATCCAACGAATTACACCATTTGACGAGTTCTTTAGAGCGTGTCAACTCTGGTTCAATGTAATCATTAAGATCTGTGTCGTAACCTTGAAGGCCATCAACGATAAATTCTAACGGAGAGTCTACTTTGCCAAGAATCTGGTGCAAACTTTTTAGCTGTGTGACAATCTTACCACCGCAAGCTTCAAAGGCATCCAAATTGTGCTGGACTTCATTTGTAACCTCATCCTCGGATTGTTCAAAATCATGCAGTAAATAAGAAATTGCACGAATTCCATGGTTAAAGAGTATTCTACCAGTAGCAAGAGCAATTGAACCGGCTCTATTATTTCCTGCTAAAAGAAGCACTAGTGGCGGACTATTATGATTTGACGAAGTAACTCTGAATTCACCAAGAACTTTTTTGATTATGAGCTCCGCAATATTACGAGAGCTGTTCTCCACAAGCGTTTGCCTGTCTATGTGGAATCTCTCCCTAGCAATATTCTCTATCTCGGCAAGTTGAAGTGGCGAGCATGCAGCAGCTGGCTTTCCAGCATACTTAAAGGAAAGTTTCATGGAATTGATTAATGGCATTTCTCCTTTATTCAAAGTTTCACTAGCGTCCATAAATCCGTCACTTTCCTTGAAATGATCACCAACAGAATTACTGGCGGTCCGGTTATTGTTCTTCTGACTTCCATTTCGAGAATAGTCACCATCATCGATATTATCCCAAACATCCTTATGCTTTTCCAAAACCATCTCGTTATTTCCATACTTTTGGTTTTCTGGAGCAACCTTATTCACGCTCACCAATCTATCGGATGGATTCACGCTATCCTGCCTAGAAATTTCTTCAAATACCGACTTCTTGTCGAATTTTTCCAGGTTCGACTGAAAATCAAAGTCATCCATTTTCTTGACCTTTTGAGCATCTTCCACATCCCATCCAGATCCTATCTCTGTAATATTGGAAGGTGTTGACTGTCTGTAAACGGTATCCTGATCATCCTCTGGAGTTTGACTTTTGTGTGACCTAGATTTAGCCTTTTTTCCATTCTCCTTGCTATTTTTTTTCTGCTGGTTATGCCTTTCTTTTTTCTCTGTGTCTTTTTTCTTACCCTTTTTCCGCTTCTTTGGAAGATCGACAACCTTTAGATCCTTGATTTCAGTGCCATTTATCAAAGTATCACCATCTTTGTACGTCGTACCATCCAAATAGACCGAGTTTGAAACAAGTAATTTTTTGTCAACGATTTTTTTAATTATTCCCTTTATAGTCGTGTGACCTGAGTCGTTGAGGACAAGCTCAAGGGTATACCCGCAAAATTGTGACATATTTTTCAAACTTCTGATGATTCTGTCAATAATCCGTTACGATGTTTACCTGTACATAAGAAAATTAAAACTATATGAAGTTCCACTGCCGAACTTGTCCTGTTACCATTTTTTTTTTTTTTTTTCACCGAATTTTCAAATTATAATTTATTCCCTCAATTTTCGTTATCCAGACGACGATTGACCTATAGATCGTCCCAAGATAAAGAACAATCAAAATAAAATGTTCAGGCCTGAAAATAGTTCATTATGTAAATCGGCATCGGTTGCCACATTTGTTGCCCTGAATTTACCTTTTTCCGACATTTTGCTTGTGCATTACTGGGAATGCTTTCCTGTCACAACCCATGAAAATATTTTTCCTTTCGCGGTATCCCTAATGAATCTTTCCTGTCGTGCTTATCTTTCCGTATCTGCTAGATATCAGAGGGTGTTAAAGTATGTAAAAATACAAGATATGCTAAATTGATATCTTTCCTATTTTAATTTTTTTCACACAACTTGAAGATATTTACAAAGATCAGAACTTTCGACAAGACGATTTTTTGTTTTCTGCTTTGGTCGTACTTGGAGCAGCATCGCACATTGAATTTGTTCATATGTCGTCTGTTTCATCAAAGTCAAAACTTAATTTTCCTCAGGCAGGAAATATCGAACTTAGTGATGTTGTACATGATCTAGAACAATACCTATCGGTGCCCAAAACCATAAATTATTCTCAGTTTCCACCTTTTGTTGTCAAAGCTCTTTGTGATGACTGTTCAGTGTTATCATGTGGATGTCTCATATCCGAAAAACTAGCGAACGAACTGAGTACGCATTCAAAAGAATTTGTCTGTCCCCAGTGTCATAATACGGATGTATATCTTTTGAACGTATGCACCACCATTCGTTCCTTGGTGAAGTATGTTCACGGATTGAAAGATATTTTAGTTTATGAGAAGGAGTCCAACTCTGAAAATGCCAAAGAGTCGAGCGTTAGTGAACATGAATATCAGCAGAAACAACACAAAGTGACATTTCTATCTGCATTTAATGAGGTATTTGCTGAGATAAATAGCGGATCACGTATCGAAGATTATAAGAAAGATGGTTACAATTCGATGAATACGCAATCATCTAGTTATAGTAGCAGAGAGTGTGGTCGTCAATCTAACGGTCCTATTTCATACAAAGATAGGAGATTACAAGGAGAACAGCAGGCACAGCAATCAATTGCTTCCACTTCACCAGGAAGTAATTTCACGCCATCTTCGCTTCATTCTCTATCTAGACAGAGAACAAAAAACTCATTTCCGACGTCTAACTTGACAAAGTTGCTCACTTCGTCTTCAAATAATGATAAAGTAGGTCTCAAAAAGAATCAGGGACGGCCACAAAGTATGGATGCAAGTAAAGAACTTATTTACGGAAAGAATTTTCCATTTTTCCGTAAACTCTTCCAGTATAGACTTCATCATTCGAAATTCTTTCCAAGATCGAAGCTTTTTATTGGCACTTCCATTTCACCTGATTTGAAGCATCTTGCTCTTCTTACTGAACGGAAGTTTGAAGTATATTCCCTAGATCCGGATAAGCCAGATCAATGTCCAAAGTTATATTGCTGTGGCAAAAGCAATGGAGAATATGGTTCCGATTACTCAGATCATCACGTTATTAGTGATGAGGAAGTTGTCAGAAACTCCAATTTCACGGAGTCGCCTGGATTAGCATTAGAAGCTCTTACCAAATGGGAACATCATTCGTGCAAGATTTCTAAGAATATACTTGTAATTGCCGGAAGTCGCGGATTCTTGAGAATTCATGACTTATCATTTAGGGGCAGATGCATCTTCACTTATCAGTGTAAGTTTCCAATACGGTGTATGGACATGTCACCTGATGGAAAATTTATTAGCATTGGAATAACAGGGAAGGATAAGTACACATTGGTTGAACAGGCGTTTGTCATTCTTCTACGTCTTGATTTTGATGATTCTACAGATGTCGAAAGTGCAAATGTGAGTCTTACAAGCAGTAATAAGGCTATTTATAAATTATTTCATCCTGCAGAAGACCATGCAAATAATGGAGAGAGTAATTCGACAAACACTTTATCAACTTTTCAAACATCCCAGGGGGTGCATGTTGGATTGCGCCTAATTGCCTTTCCCTTTAATCTTCCTTATAGAGATCCCATAAATATTTTGCAATTTTCACCAAATTCGAAAATGCTATCTGTGGCTACAGCATTGGAATCTAGATTTCTTACAATTAACATCACAGATCCAAACAGGCCAATTTTAGTCATGAAATCTCAAAGAAGAATGGATACCTCATTGGATAGCGAAGGAATAACGGACATGCAGTTTTTTCCCGATGATAGGATTATGTGTATTACATCTGTTGCAAGTAACTCCGTGCCAATAGTAATAGATACCAATATTAGTTCTATATCTGGCCCGAATGGAATTGCAAAACCAAAGATGTTACTGAAAGTGAGCGAAGTCGGAAGCACAATTCACAAATGTTGTGTTTCTCCAAGGGGTGATGCCGTAGCCTATTTGGATAGGTCTGGAACTGTTTACATTATGATGTGCCCTAGAATGGATGATAGTGATAATAAACGGATTGTTGTCGTCACAGATGTAGCCAACTCTTTTACCGTTGGTGAATCTGCATCTATGAGGTTTGATAGTCATGGATATAAACTTTACATTATTGATAGAAAGGGAATACTTACAATATCTGATTTCACTGCTGGTACAGTTGAGGATCAGTCCGTCACTCGCTGCAAAATAATAACTTGAGTGTGTTTATAAACAATGCAGAATAATTTGTTAAACATATGTATAGTATTTGTTTCATTATTCACTTCGTAGGTCAAATTTTCTTTCGTTGACACTAAACTTCATAACTATGATCAACGGTTTTATTACATGTATTATGCACACAGTCCCAACAAACAGCAATTTTATTACTGCATCGTCATTTAATTATGGACATAGTAATCCTTTTTGAGCCATGCACTATTAAGAATATCGAAGATTTTGTAATGCACAATAGTAGCGTTCATCTTTCTATTCACACCAGAATTATGTATCATGAAGGAATTCCGAATCAGATGGGATTCCGAATTTTTGTGATACTCTATCGAAAGCTTTGTAATATCAATCTTCGAAGGATCTGGATCCCTTCCAAAAACTCTGAGTAGTGAATCCATGTTCGAAGGTGCATATTCTTTATATAGCTCATCATAAAGCATCTGATTCATGTTTTGAACGATTTTTTTAAATAAGATTCGTTTCTCGTTACTTTCAGAAACGTAAAAGTCGACGAAAAGTAATTTGGAGTATCCACCCTTAATTCTAATATTGTTGGCCTCTGACACTGCCTTCCTCCGGTTGTTGCTCTCCTTTAAAAATTTTGTCATGCCATTTGCCAGAATTAAGTTAATCTTAAAGAACGAATCATCTAAGACTCTTTTAAATTCCTTCACAGATAGTTGACCAATTTTCGAAATTTTAGGAATCCTGACATAATCAGGGACAAAGATGCATCCTCTTAAATGATAGAATATACCGTTTCTTGGCTTATCCAAAAATTTGGCTAATCTTAAAAGCCCAGCTTTCACAGTTGTTGGACTTTGAAAGTCTACTATCAATGGCCGCACATCTTCATCTTTCTCCTCTTCAACCAGTCTGAGTTGTTTTTCGTTGCTGACGACAACAAAAACGATATATCCCCGACCATTTAAGTCGTATATCAACTTTTTCACAAAGTTCGACTGTATGGGTCCTAAAAGCACAATTACCTCATATCGACTGCCATCCTTAAGCTTTTGTGCCCTTCTCTTATAAGGAACAAATAAACGTATAAGCTTGTGTAAAGTGTAAACTGAAAGTGGTATACCGCCATACAATCCAATCTGATACGCATGGTTTATGGCAAACTGCTTAACTTCATCATAAGTAGTTTCTGGGGGAGTAGAAGGCGGTGGTGATGCTTTCTCAATGAGATCACCTGTCTTTAACTGTACTTTTTGGGCACTATCTTTTGTATATTCCATAATACTTTGCCCAGCATCCTTGGCCTTATCATATGCTCCATTCAGAGCCACTACTGCTGTTTGATATACTGAATATACTGCATCAAATGTCTTATCCACAAAATCTGGCATTTTATATGATTTTCTCTATTCCTAGCTCTCTTTCCTAGGTTCACCCAATTTATTGGTTTAAATTGCTCACTATGTCCTTTTGAACAGGGTATTCCTTTCTTAAACTCTTGATCCAATAAACAAATAATTGTCCGAAAGTAGGAAACTTATATACTTTTGAAAGAAAATATATAAAACGGTAGAATTATTACAGTTTACCTAGTGCCCACATTATACGCACATGATTTATCCTCGATTAGCAAAAAATATGTATAGAATAGCTTCCGAAAATAAAATAAAACCCAGACTACGTCGATCGGCGTGCCCAGAGGTGAGTAGTTTTGTTCTCGATTTTATATTATATTCGATTTATTCATCTATTTTTTTTTTTTTTAAGAACTCATACGTCTGCATGATTATAGTTAGGCTACAAAGTTCTTCCAGGATCAAAATTCACTATTCAACAATTAGTGTTCCTTGACAGTAATCATATTTCACATATATTAGCTACCTTGGCCCGGGTATCTTTTCTGGAAGAACGTTGCAGTTAAAGGGTGAATTTTTAATTTCATTTGGTGTCAACCTGAAATATTTCAGATCTGGATTTGGATAATTGTTTTTTTGTTCAACAGACCAAAATAATGGCCGGCTATAAACTCAAGGCATTCAAAGGAAATAATAAGAAGTTGCTGCGACGGTTGACCGTCAAACTCTTCAATGAAGGATTCTTTAATTGTTACCTTAGTCCACAATTGTTTAACCTCCTTAGCTTCATTTTGAAATCCTCCGATAATCAATCTATAAAGAGTGAAGTGGATGAGCAAAAACTTGCAGCATGGGAGGCATTAATGGACTGTAATCTTTTTGTTGAATTTTTGAATGATAATGCCACTGATGTCTCAAAAAAACGCGATAAAAAGTCCTTGTCCGGTGTTGAACATGTAAATCCGGATAATGGTGGTGATGATAGTGGTGAAGGTGATGGTAATGATGATAATGCTGATGATGATGATGATGATGTCAAGATGACTATGATGAATGATGAATCATATTATGCTGATGGGAGTGTTGAAGAAGGTCGTGTTCTCAACAGTTCAGTTGACAATGATTTATACTTGAAGCCTGGATTTGGTTCCGCACGAAATCTTTGCATAACATTGCGATATCTTCTTTATGAACAGGCTGTTGATTATTTTTATGATGAGTTTAATAACAGAGATAGCAAGTTTCATGATTTTGAGTTGTTGGATGAAGAGCATGATGCTAATAAAGATGAAAAATCTGCGAAGAATTTGCACGATTTGTCAAAATCTTCTGAAGACAATGTAAGCAATACTGTGAATGATGCAGATGATGATAATTATGATGACGACAGTCCAAAAATTGAACGTGGTGATGTTTCTTCAGAAGATGATGACTATGATGATGATGATGATGGTGATGAGGATAATACAAAGGACAATAATAATGATAATTCAGCTAAGGTTATCTCTACAGGAATCCCAGTCGGACTTAATGATAAAGAATCGGAGGAAGATAAAAGCTTAAATGATGAAAATTCGAAAGTAGATGACGAAAATGATGTGTCTTCTCCTAAATATATTGAACCAGGTTCACATGGTGAAATGATATTAAAAGTTCCGGAAAGTGTGATATTATCCAAGCCAACTTATCCAAGTCTTCCGAACTCGTTTTCACCTGCAGATGAAGCAATTGGAAAAGTCGTTCATCCAATTCTCAGCACATCGTCTGCTATTGAATCAAGTCTTGAGAAGCAGAATGAGCTAAAGTTGATTAAGAACTTTAACAAAATATATCATGGTTTTGATGATGATCTACAAAATATAGTCAAGCGCCGGAAGCTTGAGAAGAGTAATCAGCAATTGGGGCTTGAGTCAGGTGAATCGAATTCAAGTAAAACGGATGGCAAACTTGATCAAAGTGTGAGTAAGCTTATGAGTCTAGGGGGAGCCGCTAACCTTTCTTTAAAAAATTTATTAGGAAGAATAGAGGATAACAGAAGCAAGCTTAATATTACAGACATAGAACTCAAAAACTTGATAATGGATGTTAGAAAGAATAGATCAAAATGGGCAAACTACAATAGAATTGGGCAAGAAGAGCTTTATGAAGCCTGTGAGAAAGTTGTCACTGAGTTGAGAGGTTATACCGAGCATTCCACGCCATTTCTAAACAGGGTTTCTAAAAGGGAAGCTCCTAATTATTATGAAATCATAAAGAAGCCAATGGACTTGAATACAGTAATGAGAAAGCTGAGAAATTTCCAATATAGAAGCAAAAAGCAGTTTGTGGATGATTTGATGTTAATTTGGCAAAACTGTTTGACTTATAACACGGATCCAAAGCATTACCTTCGTGTTGATGCAATAGCTATGCAGAAGAAAACGCAGTCATTGATACCGTTGATTCCGGATATAGTGGTGAGAGATAGAGCTGAAGTGGAAAAAGAAGCTGCATTGGCTGCAAAACAGGATAAGGAGGAACAAGATTCTGAGCAGGAAACAGAGAATTCTACAAGATCTGGTAGGGCTGTTGGGGCTGTTGGAACTGGAAGTAAGCAAACGGCCAAAAAGCATCGAAAAGGTCCAACCCAGGAAGACAATCAGGAAGAAGTAGAATCTAAAGAAAAGACAGCAGCTTTAGATTCAAAGACTGAAGAAGAAACGACAACGATTTCTGCTACACCAGTGGGAACAGATACCCCATCAACTGCACATGATGAAAAGCATTTACCAATAAATCTGACGAAAAGTGTATCTAAAGTCGATTCAATGACTCCTGCACCAGCATCTGGTGCTTCTGGAACTTCGCCTCAAAATATTGATGAAGAAAACGATGAACTAGACGAAGCTTTGGAGGAACTTCGGACAGAAAGGAATGAAGATGATGACGATAATGATGTAATTGAGGATTTAGAGGCTGCCACGTGGAAAACTTTGACTGCGAATACCAGGTATAAGTTATGTGAGGCTAGAGGTAAGATGTTTAAAGGAAACAAAATTGATCCAAATGTGGAGTCGCTCTATAGAGACGAAAATCAGATGGCCAATTTCATGAACTATCTTACGGATAACGGCGATTTGGTGATTCACAAGAATAGATACTTTGATGAGCATGATGATCCCTATTTGATAGAATATGATGTTAGAGGTGGAGTGCCGCCCATTAAGTTTAGAGGTGTGAATTTTGAGCAGGAGGAAAATGCCATGATGGAAAAGCTACTGGGCAAAGGTGAAACTTTAGATTCTCTTCCAGACAGTTTGCTGAAAGTGAAGATCAAGGGCTCCAACAGTGTTATTATGGATAATATTAAGACTATGCAACAGATTCGAAAGACATGTTTTAGAATCAATCTTATCAGACAGATGCAAACCTCTCAATTTGTGCACCGGTCGCAAATGTCGGCACCAGATATCAAAGAAATTAATTTCAATGATATTGATCCGCTCTCAAAGCTCCCAACCAGGGATTCGTTGAATGGTGAAGTTGCCTTCAGATCGTTACAGAAGTCTATTTCCGCAATACTCATGGCCACCGGATTTGAAAAAACAAGTCCTTTTTGTGCCTCTTTAATGACTCAACTTGCGGAAGAGCATCTTGGAAATCTCGCAAAATCGATGAAATTGCATGAAGAGTCCAATTCCATTAACAAGATGAATATTAGGGGTAAGTCTTCAACGAATATCAAAAATATTGTCCAAATGTCTCTTGAGGAAAATGGCATTGATAAGCCAGATATAATATACACGTATTACAAGGAATATCTTGCTAAAAGGAACAAGAAACTCAAAGATCTCAAGACTGCTCTGGAAGAATTCTTGAAGGAATTGTTAAGACCTGGATTACAAGATATAAACGAAACGCAGTTCACTGATAATTCTGATCAGTTTATGACTGGTGAATTTTCCGAGGAGATTGGGGATGATTTCTTTGGTTTCAGAGAACTGGGATTGGATAAAGAATTTGGAATTCTTTCAGCTAGTGTTCCGTTGCATTTATTGCACTCGCGTCTTTCGTATCAGTTTAACCAATTGAACAATAAGAGAAAGAAAGAGAAGTATGATGACTTCAAAGAGTTCATGTTTCCAAAGCTTCGGAAGAAAGATCTTCCAAAACAAATTGGCGTCCTTAAGTACTATTATGAACGATTGCTCACGAAAAGTGAAACTATGTACGCTAAGCAATTACGAAGACACCAGCAGCATATTGCCAATGGTACTGCAGATCCAAATGAAAAGTTTGTTGAATATAAAGATTTGAATGATTTGAGAATTATTGAGGATGATGATCTACCGATTAAACAAAGGAATAATAGACCAAAAATTCCTCCTAATGGAAAGATTACGCAGATAAAGAAGAAACTGATTGCTACTTCGTTCTTTATTGACGATCAAGACAAATGGGTAGCAGAAGAAAAGAAGAAGACGCAAGCGCATGAAACAACAAATACCGAAAAGTCATATAGTTCCGGCCAATTGGACGCAACATCAAGTGTGACCGATGGAAAGGTATCGAAGGAAAATGCCGGATATTCTGTAATTAGAAAAGTTGCTAATGATGATTCACTCGATAACGATCGTAAGGAAAGCGTTGAAACGGAACAGAAAGATTCAAATGGTATACTTGATACAATCAATGAAGATGGCGAAGACGATAACGATGAGGATGAGGAGAAAGGCGACGATAAAGATATTTTCACGGATGCATCACAGGGTGATATCGATGATAAAGATATTTCGTCTGATAAACTTAAGGCGGAAGACATAGGTGATGCGTGATAGAGTCATGACTTATCCTTTTTTTTTAGGCGTGTGATGGGTTTCTTTTTTTTTATTTTTATTTCTTTTATTTCTTTAATCCGTGTTTGTATTTATGATATATAAACTTGTACCAATAATAAGCCAATATGTTTTGTCTAAAGGTGGCTACTTATAGGTGTAGAGTCCACACATACTATATGTGAGAATCCAAAAAAAAAGTTGGAAGAATTGGAATGAAAAATAAAGCGAAATCCTAAAACTTCTGAAATTTTGAAAAATATGATGCAAAGTTAGAAATGGACGTCTTCTCCACGTAAATACATAACGATCAAGTAAACATTCAAAAAACTGATAGTGGCCCATGTTGTAATTCCCAAAATGTTCATAATCGTAGAGTTACTGAAATCGTGGTATTTAATCGGCCCAAGATTATCTTTACTTTTCGTTCTTTGGATAAGAGGTGAAGTCTCAGTGGAAATACTACCTGATGGAATTTGATTTGTACTCTCTGCAGAAACTGCATTAGCACCGGAGGAAGGGCTGATTGCTGTAACGCCATCTTGTTCTGGAGCTCCTCTTTTCTGTTTATTACCTTCTTCATCCGTAGAAATGTCTTGAACGGCTACACGCATGATCTTTGGATTTGCTGTAAAGTAAAGTAAAGGTGCAGAACAGAATGGAAGGATCAAAGATAATATGACCTGAGACAGATTCAAGACTAAAGCAATGCCAGATCTTCCCATGAATAAAACCATGAACATGCATGGAATAATAGCAATAGTCCTGGTAATCAGTCTCCTCACAATTGGGCTTAATGTCCAGTGCATTCCTCCCTCAGCAACAATCATACCAGACATCGTACATATAACACCAGCGGCGATGGAGGAGAAAAGCATAGCAATTGCAAATATTAAACCAGCCTGTTTGGAAATGTAATCTCTGAGCATTTCGTAGATGGAGAGTAGATCTGCATCCGCTGCACCGGGTTTTCCAAAAAGCGAGGCACCTGAGACAATTAAAATGGCAGAATTGATAAACACGGCAATCACACAAAGGCTAATGATTAGCTCAGCATACGAGTAGTTCAAGCAGTAATCTATAGATTGCAGTGATGGTTTATAAGTGTGATTCCACTCATAATCAGCAGCATTTTCATCCGGTGATGGCGTATGAGGAATATAATAACCATGCTTTAGATCGTATTGTTTAAGTCTTGGTTTGACCAAATTCGAGCCTAGATAAAGCGAATGTGGCATCACAGTAGCGCCAATGATACCCAACGCCAAATATGTTGCTTTCTTGTCTGAGAATAAAATCTTTGATGGGAAGAAACCCTCGATAACATCTGACTTTGTTGAAATGTCGACTCTGTCTAAAAGCATCACAAAGCAGACAAATGTCATGAAGACAAAGAACGAAACAAAAAGCTCGAACTTTCTAATCTGACGCATGCTACCATCTGGGTTGTATGCGAACACAATCACCAAAACGTCCAGGATTGTGAGGAAAACGCCAAATTTTAACGGCACACTAAAAAGGATGTTTAAGGCAATGGCTGTACCCACAACCTCTGCCAAATCTGTGAAAATGATGGCAAGTTCTGCTAAACCGTAAATAATTACGTTAAGCCACCCTGGCAAATACCTACGGCAACTTTCTGCGAGATCTAGGCCAGTAACTGAGCCAAGCTTGATGCAAAGACATTGCAAAATAACAGCGTAAAAATTTGAAAGCAGCACTATGAAAAGATGACTATATCCGAATTGTGCACCGGCAGCTGTAGAAGTTGAGTAGTTGCCGGGATCAATATAAGCACAAGAAACCAAAAGACCTGGTCCGACAAACTGAAGAAGTTTTCTCAATTCTGCGATCATCGAAAAATTGGCAAATGCGGTTGTACTAAAGTTGTTGAGTTGTGGTAGTAAAGGTATCTGACGTCGTAGTCCAGAGTTAGCAAAGATAGAAATTTGCCTGTGAATGATAGCGGACAAAAGTACAAGAGAATAGATATAAAGATATATTCACTGGTAATTCGATCTACCACAGTCCCGAGACGTATAAGAAATTCAGAACTCAAGAAAAAAAGTGGGCAGGAATTGTAAGAGAAGCTGAAAAGTTAAAGATAAATTTGATGGGGTCCATATGCAGAAGTAAGATAATAATAATAGTTCAACAATTGTATCAATAATAGAAAAAAAAATTAGAGAATAAGAACGAGCAAACTTAAGAGATAAAAAAATAATACATAATGACGAAAACGGAAAAATAAGCAAATCGTTTGGCAGGTGTCGGAGATATCGCTATGGTATTGGGAGGGTTGTACGAGAAGGTAAACAGGTGTACCAACCGTCCTATCGAAGTTTACTGATCTGTAATATACAACGTTCCTGCGATTTTTTAAAAAAGCATATGTTGGCTTATTATCGGATATATATCTGCAGGCAGAATATATGTCAAATGATGAAATACCGGAAAATCTTTAGAGATACAAAGTTTTTGTTTTTAAGATAGGGGCATATTCTGTATCGGGAATAGTCATCATATTTTATATTTTATTTCGATCAACCACAGTTACGAAAGATTAATAAAATGTGATTACAATATATTATATACTTAGTGATATGATAGTCCCCCCATGGTTAGCCTTGGTATTTATTTTGGGATAATCTAAAATTCTAAAGTAAAAGCGTAAATGTGCGAAATTTTGTTTGCGGACGTGAAATATACCTATCGCGATTATCTTTTTGCCGATAAGCGCGCTGGTCTACGCGTACCAAAGTAATATGTGGTATTATCAACACTGGATTTTGTTCCTTTTACTCAACTAACCAATTACTTTCTTTGGACTTGATTAGGTAGGATGAGCATAAAGAGATTAAAGAAGCAAGTTTTTTCTTCGATTCTTTCCAACAGTTCTATATATTCCCAAGCTAGTGTCCTTAAGGAATTGGTGGAAAATAGCATTGATGCTTTAATAGAAAGTACAAATGGTCGAATATGTGTTGAAATAGATGCAAAGTCTGCCGGACTTCAATATATGGTTGTGCATGATAACGGATCTGGTATTTCTAAAGATGGTCGCTCTTTAATGTGTCTTAATTGTACTACTTCAAAGTTAAGAACTATTGATGATTTGAATCAAGGAATAACGACTTGCGGATTTAGAGGAGAAGCTCTTTATTTTATTAGTCAGCTAACGAAACAAATGCAGATAAAGACACGCACGGCTCATGATGATGTTTGTGAAGTGTGGAATGTGAATAAGGAGGGTCTACCTTCTGCAGTACCTGAGAAAATTGCTGGTCCAATCGGAACAACAGTAAAATTACAAGAAATCTTCTCCAGCACTCCCGTTAGAAAGCAATTTCTACAAAAGCATTTCAGAAGTCAAATGGAGAAAATAAGAAGGATGATTATTGGTTATTCATTCGCCTATAGAAACATTCGATTCCAACTTAAGGTACTTGATGTAAATTTCAATGGCCACTTGGGGTCTGTGATAGATAATATGATTATTCCAAGCAAAAGCTCCTCTCTAGAAATAGCTATGAATGTTCTTAAACTCAGGGAAAAAGAGAGCCTTTTTGAGTTGGATGAAAGTGTTGATATTCATATTCCCAACAGTGATGACACGTTCAAAGTTCATATATCTGGAGTTTTACCTAGGATGAGGGCCCAGGATGAAGTTGCTGCTAGCCGACGGCTCAAAGTACTTTTTGTAAATGAACGGTTACTTAGTTTAAAACTCAAATTTGGTAGAACAATTTCCCGTGGACTAAATGACTTATACGAACAAGCTATGCTTCTTAAACCACAAGCTTGGTTTCTGAAACTTGATATTCCGCCTGAGATTGTCGATGTCAATATAGAGCCTTCCAAGGATGATGTTATGATACCGGCGGAATTAATCCTGCTTACAGATGTGTTCCAATGTTTAAGAAGAATTATTAGAAAAGAATGTACAGTTCCAGAAGAGCAACCGGAAGATTTGACAAATTTCGGTACTTCAAATCCATCATTTGATGCAGATGATGTGGGATTAACAGTCCAAACGATCGCACCTGTAGATACAACATCTTCTGATGGCAAAGTAGATTCCTTATTTGTCCCAAATGATTGCGATCATACTACCAAGCGTGTTGAGACCCATGTCAGTATTTTACATGAATCATCGGATGATGAAGCATCGTCCATAATATTATCACCACGAGAGGAATTAACCCAAGTCAGAGAGAGCTTGACATCTCCTCCTACATCACAGCCTAAACCTATTCAAATATCTTTGAAAAGGATACCCTTAATATCAGAAATGAGCCAGCGCACTTTAGGCCTTGTACAAAATGTTCTATTTACGCCATCCAGAAATAAGGATCATCGTAATGACATTTTATTTAGAGAGTCCGGTTGGACGTCCAGAGTGGGTATTCCTACACAACTGCTTCAGTTGGGATTTGTGGAAATCCTAAAAGAGAATGGACACAAGGTGTCTTTAAGTAGCCTCAAGACTGAACTCAACAAGGACGGTATTTTCAAAGTTGAGTTTTGAAAGCAATACATGCATGGTCTAAGTATTTCTTCTGTTCATGTTTAACATAGTTATCTATACATTATAATGTTTTCCCATCGTCTATATTTGATTGTTTCTAGCGATGCAATATGCATCCTGTATTTCGATTGCCTCGTAAGTTCCCTCCATATTCGCCGAAAACTGATACTGATTCTCCATGATGTTGTCGATGACCTCGGTCTCCACTATTTTACCCTCTTCCGATAAGTCCTTTCTCACATATGTCACTTTGAATGGTGCATGACCTATAAATCTTAGCGTAATATTTGCCTGATCTCCTTCATATATATCCTCCTCATCCGACTCACCAGAATCTATTTCAACAGATGGAAGATCAAACACTTTGACCTTTAAGTCATTCCTAGTGTCCTCCGTAAAATTTGCAATACAATTTTTGGAGGATGAGTCGGAAACTGCTAAGATGTTCAATTCACCTGATTCAGGTGCCCTTCTCCTGAAATAATTTGATTTCACCTTTACCACTTGTTTCAGACCATTAAATTCATAGTAGACCGTAAATGGAGGAACCCCACTCAACATATAGTTAATATAGTCGCCAACACAGTAATAGTTAACTTCTGTATCTCCTTCCATATCAGCTTGCTCCAATTTTCTCTGGCCATGATCCGATATTACCGATGATTCTTCAATGAGATGTCTAATCTTTGGAACGTCATTCACTTGAATTGTAAGCTTTTCATCGTTGTTATCTGTAGAAACGCATCCATTAGCATCCCGGACCTCTGCAACGGAAATGTAGTATGTTCCCAAATTCATATATTCATAGAGTGCATTAACATTCACCGTTCTTGTCTCCAAATGCCTCAACCATATGCTTTCTGCCTTGTTTTCCTGGTCATGAACTAATGTAAATTTCACATCCATTGGGAGTTTTCCTGATAGTGAAAGTTGAATCGGCTTGATGTCCTTCTGAGATTTAAGTGCCGAAATGCAAGTCTGGAGCTTATTATTTTTATTCGTTATAATTGCTTGAGGCAAAGGATTAACCACACTCTCAACGCGAATTGGTTTGAAATGATATATCCCTCTTCTCTCGAGGTTATTCAGAACCTTTTCCGTATATATAGAATCGTATATTCCACGAATGGTCCACACATACTTTCCACTCTCCGATGTTTTAAGTTGAACAGCAAAATTCCTATTTGGCTGTTGTTGCCTTTTATTTTCAACTACTCCATTCGGATATCTGACAGAATATTGTATGACAAACGGACCAACTCCGGAAGCTCGAAGGTTGACAACACCATCTGAATTTTCGCATATGTCCCTCACCCTGAATGCACCATTATTTTGATTGGTAGGTTCATCACTCTTATCAATTATAGTAATGTATGGCTTGTCTAAATATTTCACTGATATACTATTTGCAGGCCCCACCTTACCTGGGCAACCATCCTGATGAAATGATAACAATGAATAAGTACCTTCGTCAACCACTGAAAGTCCATCGACTGGATTTATTGTCGAAGTTTTTGTTTTCTTATGACCGTCAAATGAAGTATACATATACGTTAGGTCGATTTCGTGGTCAGAATCTAATTTTAATGGAACTGCAAGTTCTTTACCCTGAACTAACGAATAGTTATGTGTCGTAGAGAAATCAAGTAGAGGAATATCATTTCTCACATGAATATGCACTTCTTGACCCTTAAAGTCGACCGGACAATTGGAAGAGTCAGAAACGTTTCTCAAACTCAAAACATACTCACCTCCTTTACTTAGGGCAGAAGTCGTTAAGAATACAACTGGCTCGGAGATATTATATAATTGATATGACTCTATTTTGTAGTCCGGAGAAATCAAACTGTAAGTCACATCAAATGGTGCCTTACCCTCAAGATGAAGACTCATATTAGCACTGCCACCATTACATGCACTCACTTGTCGCACTTTGTTGGTTCTAGAAAAGTACGCTTTTGGCCTCTGTTTGAAATAAGTCACATATCTATGCTCATGATTCACAAACTTAACTTTGTCATGATAATACTTATCACTTAGAGACAAGAATTCAATGGCAAAGCTACCTTCTGATGGAGGATCAAACTCATACTCATTAACTGTTGATTCTGAATATATGGAACCCTTTTTCTCTAAAGAAATTGTTCTTTGTGGGTTGGAAGGATCAAGCCTCGAAATTTGGTATCCAATCCTGAATGGTGCACTTCCCATAAACTCGAAGTTGAACTTGAATCCTGTAGTTCCGACACATTTGTCCACGATCCTTTCCAGCCCTATGTCCACTGCAGGTATCTTAGCCTGGGTAATACTCAAAGTTGAGGTACCAAGTTTACATTCACAATATTTTGAAGATGCTGTTTCAATTGAATACGTCCCGGGTCTGGCTGCTAGTATTCTTGCCGGGGTTCTAAAATCGAATATTTTGCTAAATATCTCTGGTTTCTGCTCGGAAGCTCCATTGCCCTCTGGAACATACTTAAAAACAACAGTATATGGGGCTTCACAACTCATACATGGGACATTGTTGAGTTTAACCTCAAGGTATTTTTCATGCTGCTGTAAAATTGGAATGTTAGGTTCTGTGTTCACAAGACTGATAGTAGGTAATGGATGTGACTTTACTGAGCGGAAGGTACCGCTATCAGTACCATCAGGAACATATTCAACTATGTTACCAAATCCATCAATCACTTTACCTATTGTATAAATGTAATTTCCAGACTTTTCTATAGAACGCTTGCCTATAGAGACATCGATGCTTCTACTCTTAGCCCATGAAATATCTCTTAAATCGGTTCTACTGAATCGTGGTAAGGACTTTTGCTTTTGTCCCGTATACAATTCCTTGGAAAGAAGTGGAGAGAAAAAGTCGTCCTCCTCTGGAACTAATATGGATTTTGGAATGTGCGAAAGCTCTCCGTTAATTTCTTCCTCGTAATATAATGTGAACGGTGGAACGCCCAACACATTGATGGAAAGGTCACCTAGTAGATCGCCAACACATTTGTCTTTAGTTTGCCCGTCATTGAAAGATGCTTCTGGACAAACGGGTATGATCATTGTTGATCTATGTTGTTTGATCTGCTTCCCCTTACCATCAATTGCAGATTTAATAGAGTAAGAACCAGGTCTTCCGATTGGGAGCTTCAGCATATGATATTCGCTAGCGGCAGGATCATATTCACCAGAAGAAGGAGTATTTTTGACAAGTAATCTTTTAAGATCCCTACCGGTATAGTTCAAAGTCGAAATACCGTTATTAAGATCTTTATATGAGATTTGAAGCAGCTTTAACCCAGCAGAAGTTTCGTATGCAATGGGAACTTCCACTGGTTTCTTATAAATGGCCTGCAAACAAAAATGATCTTCATATGGATTCAGCTGAATAGACGAATCTGGTGCAAACCTAAGAGTTTTTCTTCCCTTGAAATGTGATGATTGATCGATGAGAGGGTCCACAAAATTTTCATTAATAGCAAGTTCCCTTGAAAATGAAAGTTGTTTGAGAATGGAGGGAATGCCGAAAACAAAAGTCGGAAAGCCAACATTAAATGCCAAAACGAAATCAATCGTACTGAGTGATGCTGCCGCAGTAATAAATGTTAGTGCTCCCAACGTTAGTCTAGGAACTTTAAGAATGAAGTTAGCAATCAGTAATGAGCAGTCTATAAAGCAATATTTGATAAAAAAGAAGACCTCTGGTGACACAAAATACAGAATCTGTTTATTTAACAACACCTTTCGAAGATCATCATTCCGTAAAATATATAAATCATAGATTTTCCAAGCTTGTGCAAGAACAAAAACCGATATTAGAAATATTCTTTGTGACGAAGCATCTAACGTAGTTTCAGGAATCAATGGAGATGGCACACCAGATTTCTGGTTAAAAGCCACCTTTTTCCCTTTTACTTTTTCCTGGTCCATTGCTTCAAAGCAAGTTGATAATTGAAGCTTTGATAATTACTCCTAATTTAAAAAGTATACATACAATCTGCACGGAGATACAATCTTGATGTAAATAAAATTTATACGCGATTCTTCAAATTTGGAAAAAAAAAGTTTTGATTGCAGAAGTGAACTGACTATGACAAGTAAGTAGGTTGTGGATGACAGGATAGGGACATTAGAAAATTGATTTCAAAAGTATTGTGTCATTATTCTCCTATTCACACATATCAATCTTGAATTTTATTTTGAATGTTATTCTTTGTTGAGCTTACGGCTACACAGTGTCAAATTCCCATATATATATTTCAGCTCAATTTTTTTTTTCTAATCTCCGATCTTCCAGTTCATCGCATTAATATCATCAAAGCATACAAAATATCAAATCCAAAAATAAAACGCCTCTTCCAGCTGAGCTTTGCAAAAGTACAAAATTTTGTTGCATATTTCTCTATGGAAGTTTATTCAACAACACTTAATTTTTCCTTCTTGATAATAGAAATGATTGGTTCAATACGGTTCACTTTCAAGTTATTTCAAGTCATTTGAAGTAATGCAATGCTAATATGAATAACCAATAATCTGGTATGGTTAGGGTGATAATTTGACAGAAGTAAAAGCTTAGATGCCTATTGGAAATATCATCATTTCTATATATTTATCTTGTTACATTTTTAGTATGTAGTGACATTTTCCTTTGAGGCAATTTAATTACCACAGCTTATCTTTTTGTTTCCAAAATATTAGGGTATAAGATTAAATATAAATAGAATGACCCAAAAATTAAACTAGAAGTAAATATAACAGTTAACTGTTAGTATGATGTTTAATGTAAATGTATTATTGTGGATTGCTGGACCCTTGATAATATTTAAGCATAATCAGACTGACCCCACATTCTAAATTAATCAATTTGATAACAACAATCGCCACCGATCAATTTTTATGCTTCTTTATACTGTATTTCACTACATTTCTGAACTTTTTTACTCTTTCGCCATTTGTAGTTTATATGAATAAAGCTAAAATGATTAAACAGATATTCATTTTCGAGATTTGGATTGAAGATCCTTGAAGATTACCGCCAGCTTGTAGAATATTTGCATAGCGTTTCCCAATTAGGAAGTTCTACCACCCCTAATCTCGAATTATCTTTTTATCTAAGCGAGCAATTCTTCCTTGACAATTATAAATACCCCGTAAATTTCCAAAGGAATAAGGTACGAATATTATGTAACTTAGCCAATATCCTGTTCTTAAACCCCGCAGTAACGTTAAAGCAAACAAATATATTAATTCAAATGTCCTCGTATCCTGCCAAAATTATTAAAGCACCTAATGGATTGGAAATCAAACAACCGCTAGGTTTGTTCATCAACAACGAATGGGTTAAAACAGAAAAAACCCTTGATGCAATCAATCCATCGACAGAAGAAGTAATTGCCAGTGTTTATGCTGCAGATAAAGAGGCTGTTGATAAAGCTGTGGATGCCGCACAACGTGCATTTGAGGATCCATCTTGGTCCGATATCAGTGGCTCCGATAGGGCTACTTACCTTTATAAGATGTCTGAGATTATTAGACGTGATTCTAAGATAATCGCTGCAATTGAATCATTAGACAATGGTAAACCTTATGAGGCAGAGAGTTTATGTGGCGATCTTGTCGAAGCTGCCGATATTTTCAAGTATTATGCAGGCTGGGCTGACAAACATACAGGTCAATTTTTGGGATCGCAGGTCTTTGGAAAGGATAAGATTTGCTATGTTGATCCCGTTCCTCTTGGTGTTGTGGCTGGAATTGTGCCTTGGAACTTTCCATTTGATATGATGGCATGGAAAATTGCTCCAGCTCTTGCCACTGGAAACACTTTGGTTATGAAATCATCTGAGATTACACCTTTAAGCGCTCTTTTTTATGGAAATATCGCATTAGAAGCGGGTATTCCTAAGGGTGTCCTCAACATTATTTCTGGATATGGAAAAGACACTGGATATGCTTTAAGTTCTCATCCTAATGTTGCTAAAATTGCATTTACTGGTTCAACAGCTACTGGTAAAAAGATAATGGAAGCTGCTGGTCAGTCCAATATCAAAAAGGTTTCGCTCGAATGTGGTGGAAAATCGCCATTTATCATCTTTCAGGATTGTAACATGAAGGCATGTTTGGAATGGGCGTACACAGGAATATTCTACAACAAGGGTGAAGTTTGTACTTCCACATCAAGGTTTTTTGTGCAAGATTCAATATATGATGAGTTTGTGTCCAAATTTGTTGAATACACGAAAACGCATGCCATAGTTAAGCCACCATTTGAGAAGGATTGCACCATAGGACCATTAGTCTCCAGTGCACAGTATCAAAAAGTGAAGAAGTATGTGGACTTGGGTATTAAGGAGGGTGCTAAGTTGCTTTCTGGTAAGTTTCTTGAAGGAAAGGGGTACTTTTGTGAGCCATTTATATTTGCTAACTGCACCGATGATATGACAATTATGAAGGATGAAATATTTGGTCCAGTTGTAGCCATCTCGAAGTTTTCTACAATTGATGATGTTGTCAAAAGAGCAAACAGTACTACCTATGGATTGGCAGCTGCTATTTTCACAAATAATATTACCAAAGCACATAAAGTAGCTAAGAAATTGCAGGCGGGAATGGTGTGGATTAATTCTAACGGCGATTCCGATATTCATGTTCCTTTTGGAGGTGAGAAAATGTCTGGAATAGGAAGAGAGTTGGGATCTTACGCTTTGGATCTTTTTACACAGCAAAGAGCTGTTTTCGTGAACTTGGATCTGCCGGAGGAACAATAAAGAAACTTAGTCTTTGAAAGATTGAAGTTAAGCAACCCTGAAGTAGTCAGAATTTGGTATACGTTTTCTTATTTACATTTGCTTTTATATTAAATATGTTATTTCTTCTTTCGACGTTTAAATATCTTTATATTAATTATGGTAAGATGCCTGGAATACTGAAAGCATTTTTTTGCCGATGTCCAGCCTACGATCCCTTTTTTTTACGTGATAGAGTAATGTAATTTTTTTTTCTCGATCCTTCTTTAATATTAAGGGTGAAAAATCTGTCGATAATCCGGCAACGAAATAGAAATACAATAGGCGGAGAAAAAGGAAACCATATATATCTGACCTCGCAATATTCTTGCGTATACTAACTGTTATAAGTATTGAACATTTGTGGCTTTAAAAGCATTCGTGAACATTGTAACAAAAATTTAATTGAATCATCGTCTTCAGGAATTAAAATGGGTGTTCAAAATCCAAATAATTGGCACTGGGTGGATAAAAATTGCATTCAATGGTCGAAAGACTATTTCACTAAGAAACTTGTGGGTTTAAAGGCTACGGCGGACGGAACTACCGTCAAAGTGACGTCATTAAGATCATTGACTGGGGATGCAGATGTCTGCCAAAGAAAGGGAAGAATTATATCAATTTTTGACCTGCAAATGAAGTTGTCATTTGAAAGTGAGACTGCCAAGGGCGTGATTTCTATTCCAGAAATTGCTTTTGACACAGAGCCAGAAGACTATCAATTCAACTTATCATTCGATAAGGAGGATGAAAAGATAAGACCAGTTTTAAGACGTAATCTTATTCCGCAGATCAAAGAGGTTTTGATAAATTTCGGACCTACGTTGATTCAAGTTCACGGTTCAGATATTCAAGAAGATGCATCCCATGTCCATTCAAAGTTTACCAAGGAAAACCAAAAGTTAAGCTACATTAAACCTAAGGTCGTAGAGAGAACGGCAATTAATAAGTCGGTTGACACAAAAAAAGAACCTCAGAATGAAAGCATTTCTGACACCAAAGAGGAAGACAATGTTCCTCAATACAATGTGACAACCTTGGACTTTTCTTCAACATTCAACACTACAGCAGAGCAATTATATACGACATTAATACAACCTGAAAGGGTGGCCCTATGGACTAGATCCGAGCCCAATGTGAACCCGGTGGAAGGCGGAAGATTCCGTCTATTCGGTAGGAATATCGAAGGAAAGTTTTTAAAGCTTATTCCAAATAAGTCGATCGAGATGTTATGGAGAATAAACGACTGGAAGGAGGGTCATTATACGAGAATTACTATCACATTAAATCAGGGAGAAGGTGAAACTAAAATGAACTTCCATTTGGAGGGTGTTCCTATTGGTGAGGAGGAATTGGTGCAGCAGAACTTTGAGGATAAGTACATTAAGACCATAAAAATGACCTTTGGTTTTGGTGCTGTCTTGTAATAATAATTTCTTTTAATAATAGCAAAATACAAGAAGCGTTTACAACCAAACAAGTATCCAAGAATATAGTAGTTCATATATATTTCAATTCAGGAAGAAGCAGTTTCAATAGGGAGAAGTTGCTTAAATAAATATGGTAAAAATGCATGATGCATACAAGCCGCAGAAATTCGGCTATACTTTGTACAAAAAAAAAAAGGACGAACAATGTCATTTAGACCTCATCAAATCTCTTTGAAGCCTCAGCCCAATTGATGACATTCCAAATAGCTTTGAAATAGTCAACCTTCTTGTTCTGATATTGCAAGTAGTAGGCATGCTCCCATGCATCAATTGCAACCAAAGGAACTAAATTTCCACTAACAATATCTTGGTTGTATCTTTGCACGACATCAACAGTATTGTTTTCGGTATTTTTGACAACAAATGCCCATCCGGAACCCTGCACACCAGCCAATTTTGCATTGGTAATCTTCTTTAAATTATCGAATGAACCGTACTCATCAATGATTTTCTTATACAAAGCAGAAGAAGATGATGGCAATTCACCCCCACCGTTTTTCTGTGGAGTAAGATTACCCCAAAAGAGGCAATGATTGAGATATCCACCTCCGTGGAACTTCACGTTCTGTTGCAATGCAATAGCTTGTTTGAAATTACCAGTAGCCAATGCTTCTGCCTGCTGTTCCACAGCCTTGTTAAAACCATTGACATAAGTCTGGTGGTGCTTAGTGTAATGTAGCTCGTTTATCTTACCAGATATGAAAGGTTCCAATTCTCCAAAACCCCATTTCAATTCTGGAAGGCTGACCTGTGTGAATTTACCTGGTGCAGCTCCAGTGGAGAGAAATCTTGTAACATTTGAAAGTGTTGATCTGGCGGCGTTCTTAGCAAGCGACATGTTTCAATATCAAGAAGGCAGAATCAATGCAGTTAGACATGTATGGTATAAATTGAAATTAAACAACTAATATACGCTGAATCGGGAGGGGGGAAACGCATACCTTATATATCTTTCCAATCATATACCTCAATGTGCGAAAAAAAAAGTCCGGCTCCGTGCTTAATTGTGCTGAATAAGCACACAATGAATTCTGGCACCTCACAAATGAATCTGGTCTCCTCAATACATATTAAAGGGCAAGGGAAAAAAAAATACATAATAATGCAGTAATTTCCTACCGATGTCTTTATTTCTATTGTTATTCTTTTTTACCATGTTTCTTTCTTTGCCTCAGTAATTGTAATCAACGGTAAATAAGCCAAGCTTCATTTTTAACTGGAACAGTCGGAGTCAAAGTTCTTTTTGGGAAATCACAATACTACTATGAACCGTACTATACTACGTATGAAACATAGTTGCGCCTAAGATTTTTTTATCTATCTGGAGTTGTCTACGAAACGCCCTTGAAATTTGCAATTAACTATATATTATGATTACAAGTCCCGGAATGTTCATTTTGAGGGGGGGAAGCCAGGGTATCCCATCAAATTTCATTTTATATACTAGAGCAAGAGTTGCTGCAATAGTTTAGCTTTTACTTCTTGGCGCCACAATCATAAAGAAACTGGAAATTGCCAAAGTAGCAAGATGAATGATTTACCATGCTAGCGTTCGACAATCTCCTAAAAAAATTAAATCGACGGGTCTATCGACTGAGATGCGCATTAAGGGAGTATGAAAAATAAAATTTCAACTGAATATTTGGCATTACCCGAGCTAACTAACAACAATTAATTCCTCATCGTTAAATTTATCGTGATGTAGCCTATGCTTTGAGATTCAGAGCTTTGGTATCTAACAAATTTTCTTTCCTTTCGTAAACGGTTCATAATTAAAGATCTAATCTTTTGTGTGTTGATAGATATACCGCTAATTTATTTAGCAACCTTCTCACATCTTTATACATTAGTGTTCTGCATATAATATGGTAAGTGCATCAAGGAATGCTTGTCAAAAGCCGAATGCTTTAATCCAACGATATGGACTGTTACTAACTTGACTTTTTTTCAATTATGAAGTCCCCAGATCAATTAGTTGGACTGCTAATGTTATTGGTGGCTACAGCTATATTTGTGTATTACACAATATGGACATTTGTTCTTCCATTCATTAGCGAAGAAAACATTATTCAGGCTTTCTTCCTACCTAGGGAATATGCCATCAAAATTCCTGCTTTTCTTTTGATTGTTGGTGTTACTCTTGTTGGCGCCTTCGTTTCCAGTGTTCTTATCAAATCTACGCAAAAGAAGACTAAGAGTAAGAAGCAGAATTGAGTTGCCGTGAAATTTAGGAAACGAAGATGATGGACGAATAGATATTAAGTTGGATTATCAGTCATATATAGAAATCGGCAAATGGTATGATTTTCGGAGGGTTAACTACTCCCTGAGTTTTATAACCTAGCCTTCTTTCACGTTTTCTTTGCCAACTATTCAATGATGATCAATACAATATATAAGCTTTACATCAGTTATTCAACTTACTTTGTGATAGCTCCCAATTTTTTTAAATATTGCGGGCTTTTTTTAATTATGAAGTGGAATCTTGTAGCATCATCTCTCGAAGTGTTCTGTGCCATCAGTTATACACACACATATACAAAAAAAAAAAAAAAAAAAAAAAAAAAAAAA